>Ga0208023_1000020_pt1 | contig 84360 bp, 85 predicted proteins | sample Colrivmet1370A02_FD_187625 | JGI IMG/M metagenome (GOLD analysis project Ga0208023, IMG submission 187625) | Estuarine microbial communities from the Columbia River estuary - metaG 1370A-02 (SPAdes) (version 2) | ecosystem: Environmental > Aquatic > Marine > Intertidal zone > Estuary | place... | reverse complement strand
TTTTCCTAAAATATTAAACTCGAGTCGTCCTATTTCTACAGGGTAGTCTCTTTTAAGAAGAGAGGCCGCTGAACAGCCTGGTATAAACTTGGAGTATTCATCAAATTTTAAAACAACATCTAAAGCTTTTTGTTTATTAATATCTATATCCTTTTTAAAATGAATAATTCTTTTCATTTAAAAATTTAAAAGAACTGTCTATAGAAAATATAAGCAACAGATAAAGGGGCTATAAATTTTACAAAAAATCTCCATAACATATATAAAACTGGATTCATTGCACCAATTTCATCAGTTATTAAGGACTTTTTCATAAACCAACCAACAAAAATTGCTATAAACATTCCACCTAATGGAAGCAATACCTGATTGGTAATGAATTCCATTGAATCAAGAAAGTTTCTATCGGAAATCAGATGAAAGTCAGACCATATATTAAAACTCAGAGCCGAACCTATACCGAGAACCCAAGCAACAAATGCAATAATTTCAGCAGATCTTTTTCTAGGTAAAATTCCTTCTTCCGATAAATAAGCAACACCAGGTTCTAGCAAAGATATTGATGAACTCAATGCTGCAACTGAAAGTAATATAAAAAATAGTGGGCCGACAAATTGACCATATTGCATTTGATTAAAAGCAGAAAGCATTGAAACAAATACTAATCCAGGGCCGCTATTAGGCTCTAAACTAAAAGCAAAAATAATTGGAAAAATAGCTATACCAGCCACAATTGCAACAAGCGTATCCAGTGACGCAACTGTAAATGAGTTACTAACTATACTTTGATCCTTCGGCATGTATGCTCCGTATGCCATGATCGAACCCATTCCAAGACCTAAGCTAAAAAATGCTTGTCCCATAGCCTGCAACAAGGTATCTGAAGTAACGTTAGAAAAATCAGGAGCAAACAAAAATGTCATTGCTTTATTAAAATCACCGTTGATCATCGCGTAGATAACCATAAAAATCATTAGCATCCCAAGCAGTGGCATTAATATTTTGACCATTCTACCAATACCATCTTTGATACCAGCCGATACGATTAAAGCAGTTAAAGTCATGAAGACTGTATGCCAAAAAAGCAAATTAAGAGGTGATGAGATAACATTTGAAAATTGATCAGTAGCACTTAATGCTCCTGAAGAAGTTGCAGAAATAAAAATATAATTTAAGCATATGCCAGCTATAACACTATAAAAAGAAAGTATAAGAACACCTGCAAAAATACCGCTCCATCCAACAAATCGCCATAATGGAGTTGTATTAGAATCAACAGCAACTCTCCTCATCGCATTAACTGGACTGTTACCCGCTCTTCTGCCAATAACAATTTCACTAACCATGATTGGCAATCCGATAGCTAAAATGCAACCCAAATAAATGAGAACAAAGGCACCACCACCATTTGTTCCTGCTTTATATGGGAATCCCCATATGTTACCTAACCCAACTGCAGAGCCAGTAGCAGCAAGAATAAAAGTCCATTTACCAACCCATGCGCCATGAGATTTAAGTTGTTTTTGTATTTCCATAATTTTTTAAAAATTTAAAGGGTTACTATAAGGGTTGATCCAGTAAGCAGATGATATCAGAAAACTAATAGAGACTAACAGAGACAACATTTTTCTAAAGTGCATATAATCTTCACTTCTTTTAACAAAATCCTCGGTTGATCTTTCAAAATAATAAAAAGATTGAAAACTTACCACTGAAATTAATAAAGCGCTCAATATAAACTGCAAATATATTAGTAGTAATAACATGCAGCCTATCAAACTATAAGCTATACCTATAGCAAGATTTACCTTTTGGTTTTTTTGATCGTCTCTCCATCCCCATGCCATTCCACCCAAAAAGGTAAGAATAATTGATCCATAGGCAATTTGAAAAATTATTGCAGTTTGTGCAATAGACTCTCCAAATATCCATGGAATAATCGCCAAAATAGCGAATGGTACAAATCCAATATATCCAAATGTTGCTTTTATGTAATCAATATTCATCTTAAATTTAATTTTTATGTTGCACTGTAAATATCTAAGGACATAATAAAGGTATGTCTAAAGATAAACCTGCCTTAATTGTAAAGAATAAAACTGCATCAAGGAACTATGTACTTGGTGATACCTTTCAGGCTGGAATTGTTTTAGAGGGATGGGAAGTAAAATCTCTTAGAAATGGCAAAATTGATGTTAAGAATAGTTATGTTACTTTTAAAAAAGATGAAGCATGGTTATTCGGCATTAAAATTGACCCCCCGGCTTCATTAAAAGATTTTAATGTAGATCCAGTTAGAACAAGAAAACTCTTGTTAAATAAGAGAGAAATATCAGAACTTCAGAAGCTAAAAAATGAAAAAAATTTGACGATTATTATGACTTCAATGTATTGGAAGGATAATCATATTAAATGTGATATTGCCACAGGAAAAGGTAAGAAAGTTCGTGATCAAAGGCAAGATATTAAGAAAAGAGACTGGGAACGTGACCAGGGTAGAATTCTTAAGAATGCCAAAAAACAATAGCCATCCTACTAAAAATTTTAAGTAATACTGTATAATCATCATCCCTATGGGGGCGAACAGGGTTCGACGTTTCTACTGGACTCCGAAGCGCATGCCAAGATTGTGGTAATTCTTGTAAAACATACTACAAAAAATTTAGTTGCAAATAACGACAACTACGCTTTAGCAGCTTAATGCTAACCGATACCAGAATTGACTATGGTTTGAAGTATCGGCAAATATCATAGTCTAGCCAAGCTGTGTTGCTTGGACACAGTTTGGTTAAAACTAATCAAGCTCGCTTTTGTACCCTGCTCCTCGGGTCACGAAAGTTAAAAAGCCAATTGGGTGAGCTATGCATGTAGAAGTTAGGCTGAAGGATTAGCGGACGCGGGTTCAATTCCCGCCGCCTCCACCATTTTTAAAATCTAATAGGATAAGGATCTGTATGAGAAAAAATATATTAGTAGCTTTGTTATTTTCTTTTTATTCATCTATTGCATTTGCAAATCCAGCATGTTTTTCAAACAATGAAAAGCTTGGTGACTCTGCATATTGGTCTGTAACAGCAATAGAATTGTTTGATCAAAAAAGATATGAGGATGCTGTGGCGGTCGTTGATCTATGTTTTGATATTTGGGGGCCTGAGGCTCAAAAAATTCAAAAAGAAATGCATGATAATAATGAACCTGCACCTGCGGTTGGTAAGGTTAGTCCTAAACAAAAAAAAGCTATTCAAGAAAACTTTCTAATGAATGATGTTTCTATGGCGTTATGGACAAAGGCTATTTCATTGGACAAGCTAGGTCTAAATACTTATGCCATAGACGCCTATATTGAATGCATAAATATGACTCATGGCAGAGTATGGGATTCGGGAGGTTATGAGCCCAATGGATGGTTTTGGAGTCCTGCAGAAGATTGTGCCAATAAAGTTAAAAAATTTATTCAATAATTCTTATCAGAAAATAATTCAATTGCAATAGCATCATTAAATATAGTTTTTTACTGTGTACATTGCTCAAAAATACTGTTATTTTCAGACCATAAATGCATACTTAGTATGCACAATTGTTATATACAATAATTGTACATAACATTTTTAACGAAATAATATTTAAATATCAGGGGGATATTTTTATGAATAAAATAACTAGTATTTTATCTTCGCTTTTTGCGATTGCATTTTTATTTGCACCAGTTGGGCTTACTGCTCAAGAATCTTCTGTTGAAGAAGTTGTTGTAACTGGTTCATATCTAAAGAGTAGTGCGAAAGATGGAGCAAGTGCTGTCGAGGTAATTGGCAGAGACACGATTGAAGACTTGGGGGCATCAACTGCCGCAGATATTATAAGAAATATAGCTGTTGACTCAGGGTCTGAAAATAATCCAGATTCATTTACAGCAGGTTCTACTCAAGGAACATCTAATGTAAACCTTAGAGGTCTTGGTCTATCATCAACATTAGTGTTGGTTGATGGTCGAAGACAAACTATTGCAGCTGGAACATCTAATGATGGTGCTGTGTTTGTTGATACAAATATGATCCCAATGATTGCAACTGAAAGAGTTGAAATTTTAAAAGAAGGTGCTGCTTCTATATACGGCTCAGATGCTGTTGCAGGTGTTGTTAACTTTATCTTAAGAAGAGACTTCGAAGGTATTGAATTTAATTTATCACAACAAAATACAGATATGGGCGACCAGACAGATGACAGTATGGGCGTTATCTGGGGTACTCAAACTGGAAATACAAATGTCGTAATGGCATACAGCCAATTAGACAGATCTCCTTTAGCCGGAACAGAGCTATCAGATTACTCTGAATTAGCAGTAAGTGGACTTGGTAATAGCTTTTTGATTTTACAAGGCGGAGCAAGCCCTTTTACAACAGTTGATAGTGGGCCTTATGCGGGTACATATAATATTTTCGAATCAATTCCTGATGCAAATTGTGTTGCTAACAAAGGCATCTTATTGCCTCAAGCTGCTCCAGCTCCTGGCCTTAGTGGCGGAACAAGATGTGGATTCTATTATGGTGACAGATTTAATCTAGTTAATACTGAAGAGCATTCAAGTGTCTATCTTTCATCAAAAACATCGTTTGAAAATGGTGTAAATTTTGAATTTGATTACATGGCAACTGACATCGATGTACTTGATAATCCTCAATCACCTTCATACCCTGCATTATCTTACCTAGGTAAGCCAATCATGCCCGGTGTTGCAGGAAGTCCATTTTCATATCCTATCTTATGGTTAGGAAGAGCTTTAGGCTCAGCATTCCCTTCACCTAATGCTCCAAGACAAAATACAAATGAAAGAATTTCATTTGGCTTCAACGGAACAATGATGAATGGAAATACATGGGAAGTTCATTTTACAGATAGTGAACAAGTTCATTCTTACTTCCAGCCTGATACAAGCACATCAAGATTTGATGCTGCTATTGCTGGAGTTGGTGGTGCTAGTGGAACAGAATCATGGAATCTATTTGATTCTTCAGCAAACTCTGCTGAATTGATTGCTTATATTTCTTCTGGAGAGCGAAGAAAAACAGTTGCTGACTTAATGGTTTTAGATTTCCTAGTAACTGGAACTACCGATGGTGGTGTTGATTTTGCTACTGGACTTCAAATGAAGAAAGAAGGTTATAACGTTGAAAGAAATGATGCGTCAAAGGCTGTTTTTGGTCCTGATGGAAGCATTACTCAACAATCTGATCTAATATTCTTAGGTGGTGGTTTAGAGAATAAAGATAGCAGAAACTCAACAGCAATATTTGCTGAAGCATCTAAAGATATGAGCGATAAGCTCCAAGTAATTGGCGCGGCTAGATATGAGCAGCTTACTTCTGAATCAACATTTGACCCTAAAGTATCAATGAGATACCAAATGAATGACAACCTTGTCTTAAGAGGTTCTTACAGTACTTCATTTAGAGAGGCTTCATTATCTCAGTTATCAACTTCTTTAGTTTCACTTCAAGGTCTTCAGGATTTTAACCCTGATGGAACTGCCAAAGGTTCAACAGCCTTTATAAGAGTTGCTGTTGCTCATAACCCTGACTTAGAACCAGAAACTTCAGAAAATACTAACTTTGGAGCAATTTGGACACCAAATGATCAAACTTCTTTATCAGTTGATTATTGGGGTATTGATTATGAAAACGTTATTACCATTGAAAATGCTCAAGGTAAAATTGTTGCTGATCCAACAGATCCAGACATTAAGAGACTTAATGGAGTTTTAGCGGGAGTTACTACTGAATATCAGAATGCTGAAAACGTAGAAGCAACAGGTCTTGATATTGAAGGTTCATACAACTTTGATACTGCATGGGGTCAAGCTACTGTTGGATTCAACACTGCACGTATTCTAAGTTATGAAATTCCAAATGGCTCAGGTGGAATGAGAGATGTTGTTGGTCTATTCAATCATGACAACTTTGCAAGATCTATGCCTGAAACTAAATCAGTAATATCAGCTAAATTATCTAACGGCGATCATAATTTCGCAGCTTACATCAGAATGATTTCTGAGTATGAGACTACAAGAGCACTTGATGCGCTTGCAACCTCAAGAGGATTTAGCCAAGATGTTGATAGCTTTACTACACTAGACCTAAGATATTCTTACGATATGGAAGTGTCTGGATATGATGTAAAACTATCTGCAGGAATAAACAATGCTACTGATGAAGCAGCACCAATTGTTTATGACGCAGCTAACTTTAGTTATGATCCAAAACATCATGATCCTAGAGGTCAGATGGTATTTCTTGGTATAAAAGTATCTAAGTAATTTATTTAGATATTTAATTAAAAGGCAGCCCCCAAAGCTGCCTTTTTTTTTATGCTAAAAAATATGGACATTATGAGCTTTGCTCATTAAACTACGCACTCTTTAACGAAATATAAATATGGCTAACTCAAAACAATCACTTAAAAGAGCAAAACAAAACGCTGAGACATATAAGCTCAGACATGCTCAAAGATCAATGGTAAGAACTGCTGTTAAAGCTGTTCGTGCAAGCATTGATGAGAATGACTCCGTAAAGGCTAAAGAAGCACTAACAAAAGCTGAAAAAGTCCTAGACTCTTCTGCTTCAAAGAAAGTGATTCATAAAAATGCCGCTGCTAGAACTAAGAGCAGGCTTTCAAAAGCTGTTAAAGCCCTAGGTTAAATCTAATTTACTTTGTGATATAACTTCTTCAAGAGATTGAAGGAGCTTCTGTGTGCCCTCTCCTGTGGCTGCAGATATAAAGAAAATGTCTTCTTCTGCTATGTCTAACTCCTCTTGAATGAGGCTGGAGTGAATTTCAAGATCATCTTTGTTTATCAAATCAATTTTATTGCAAACTATCCATGATACTTTTTGAGTTAAATCATCTTTGTATGCACTTAACTCATTCTTAAGTAGTTTGATTTGCTCTATGGGGTCAAGATTATCTGTTGAGTACAAGTCAACAAATATTAACAATAAACCTGTTCTTGAAATGTGTTGTAAAAATTTAATACCGAGGCCCGCTCCTTCTGAAGCACCTTCGATTAAACCAGGAATATCGGCAATAACAAAGCTTGAGTCTGATCCCTCTATTGTTCCAAGGTGAGGTCTAAGTGTTGTAAATGGATAACTTCCTATCTTAGGCTTTGCAGATGAAACTTTATTAAGGAAGGTAGACTTGCCTGCATTAGGAAACCCAACCAAACCAACATCAGCTAATGACTTTAGTTCGAGTCTAATAAACCGAACTTCGCCCTCAAAACCCAATGTAAATTTTCTTGGAGCCTGGTTTGTACTCGATTTAAATCTGGCATTGCCTTGACCACCATCGCCACCTTTGGCTAGAACATATTCAATATCGTCATCACAACAGTCTAATAGCTCATCGCCAGATATATCATCATAAATAACAGTTCCTTTTGGGATGTCAATTACAAGATCTTCAGCTGCAGAACCTGTCTTATTTTTTCCTGAACCAGGTCTGCCATTTTTTGCAATAAAAACTCTTTTATTTTGAAAATCAATAAGTGTATTTTTATTTAGATTAACTCTAAAAACGACGTCAGCTCCCTTTCCCCCATCTCCGCCATCAGGCCCGCCAAATGGAATATATTTTTCTCTACGGAAACTAGATGCGCCGGCACCACCATTCCCAGCCCTAACTTCGAGAAAGGCCTCGTCAATGAAATTCATGATTTAAGAAACGTTATTGAGTAATAACGTTCGCTGTTTTTCTGCTTTTAGGGCCTTTATAAGTAAACTCAACAACACCAGCTGCCTTAGCAAATAAAGTATCATCTTTACCTATTCCTACATTAATGCCCGGATGAGTATTAGTTCCTCTTTGACGAATAAGAATCTCACCAGCTTTTACAACTTGTCCGCCGTATCTTTTTACGCCAAGCCTTTTGGCGTTGGAATCTCTACCGTTCTTACTGGAACCACCTGCTTTCTTATGTGCCATTATTTACTCTCTAATTTAATATCTTTAATTTCTACTTTTGAATGCCTAGCTCTATGACCAGTTTTTGTCATACTGTGCTTTCTTCTTCTAAAGCGAAGAATAGAAATTTTATCTGATTTAACAACATCAACAACTTCAGCTGTAACCTTAACATTAGATAAATAAGGTTGACCAATCTCAACATTCTTATCATCAACATAAAGCAAAACATTCTCAAAAGTTATCTTTGAACCAGGTTCATCCTTTAATAAATCAACAGGCAAAGTCATGCCTTTCTCAATTTTATGTTGTTTTCCACCTGATTCTATTACTGCGTACATATTTATATCCTAAAAGGGTGCAAAATATACGCTTTAATGAAGAATTTATCAATACTTATGTATAATTTTGCTTTAAAAAATATTTAAGCATGTCAGATAAAAATTTAATAAATAAAGATCTTAAAGAGGTTAATAATCTTTTAAGAAAAAATATTATCAAAGAAAAAACCATTTCTAATCTTTATGCCTATATTTTTAAAAAGAATGGGAAGCAATTAAGAGCTAGATTAAGCCTTATAGCTTCCTCAGCAGATAGGAGGCAAGGAAAGAAAAGACTTAAGTTAGCTGCCATAATTGAACTTTTACACAATGCAACACTTGTGCATGATGATGTTGTAGATGAGTCACCAACGAGAAGAGGAGTAAAATCAGTAAACAATATTTGGACAAATGCTCATGGAGTTTTGATTGGGGATTATATTTATTCTAAAGCGTTTATGCTTATGGTTGAGCTAGGTAATTCAAAAATTTTAGAAGAGCTATCTAATGCAACCAATGATATTTCTAAGGGTGAATTAATTCAGCTTGATGCTATTGCTAACACTGGCATTTCATTATCTGAGCTTGAAGATATAAGTTACTTTAAAACAGGAAGGTTATTTGAAGCTTCAGCAAAGTGTGGTGCCCTTTTATGTAATTCAAAAAAAAGTTACGTGAATAGCATTTCTGAATGTGCAAAAAATCTTGGGATAGTTTTTCAAATAAAGGATGATCTATTAGATTATTTAGGGAAGGAGGATGCGCTAGGCAAGCCTGCATTTCAGGATATTAAAGAGGGGAAAGTAACTTACCCATTTTATTTTGCATATCAAAACGCAAATTCTGATGATAAAAAAATTCTAAGTACCATGCTTGGCAATAAAAAAGTTTCACATTCAAAAGTATCTAATTTGATTGAAAGACTGGGTGGGATAAATGATACAGAAAACCTTGCAATAAAATATATAAATAAATGTAAAGTTCTTGCTGGTAAATTAGATAACGATTTGCAGCAAGAAATGTTAAAATTATTAGATAGTTCAATAAATAGGATTAAATGAATTTAATACCTCAAGCAAAATATTCTAAAGAAGAATTAATAGAGTGCGGTAATGGCAATCTCTTTACTAAAGATGGTGATGGTAGATTGCCTTCTGATGAAATGTTGATGTTTGATGAAATTATTAATATCAATGATTTTGGTGGAGAATTTGAAAAAGGTACAGTTGTTGCTAATCTAAAAATAAATCCTGAGTTATGGTTTTTTAAATGTCATTTTAAAGAAGATCCTGTTATGCCTGGATGCCTAGGCCTTGATGCAATGTGGCAATTGTTGGGGTTTTACTTGCTTTGGTCTGGTCTTCCTGGGATAGGTAGAGCGTTAGGAGCAGAGAATATTAAGTTTTTTGGACAAGTTCTGCCATCAGCCGACATCGTAAGATATGAACTTGATATTAAAAGAGTTATAAATAGAGGTGCTGTTCTTGGTGTTGCCAATGGCAGAATGTACGTTGATGATAAAGAAATTTATAATGCAGAAAAACTAAAAGTTGGTTTATTTAACGATCCGAGTAGCTTCTAATGAAAAATGTAGTCATAACAGGTGTTGGAATTAAATCATGTATAGGCAATACCTATGATGATGTTCTTGAAAGTCTCAAACTTGGTAAGTCAGGGATAGTTTCAAATACCTCATATGCAGAAATGGGATTTCGTAGCCAGGTATCGGGATCAATGGATATTGATTTTTCACAATTAATTGATAGAAAGTTATTACGTTTTATGGGCGAGTCAGCAGCATATTCATACCTTGCTGCCCAAGATGCTATTTCCATGGCATCTCTTTCTGACGAGCAATTGGATTCTCCAAGAGTTGGTATAGTGGCTGGTTCAGGCGGTGCATCAACTAGAGTTATGGTTACAACTGCAGATATAGCAAGAGAAAAAGGGCCAAAAAGAATAGGGCCATATGCAGTAACTAAATCCATGGGCAGTTCAATTTCTGCAATATTAGGAACTGCGTTCAAAATCAAGGGTGTCAATTATTCAATCTCATCAGCATGTGCTACTAGTGCGCATTGTATAGGCCACGGTGCTGACTTAATTAAGTCTGGTCAGCAAGATATCGTTATTGCTGGAGGTGGAGAAGACGAACATTGGAGCTCTTCGAGTTTATTTGATGCAATGGGTGCACTGTCCTCCAACTTTAATGACAATCCATCAGTTGCTTCAAGACCATATGATAAAAATAGAGATGGTTTTGTAATATCGGGTGGTGCAGGGATTTTAATCCTTGAAGAGGAAGAACATGCCAAAAAAAGAAATGCAAATATACTAGCAAAGCTATCAGGATATTATGCAACCTCTGATGGGTATGACATGGTAGCCCCATCTGGTGAGGGTGCTCTAAGGTGTATGCAGGGAGCCCTTAAAAGCTATGGCTCTGATGTAGATTACATAAATACTCATGGAACAAGCACTCCAGTTGGAGATATAGCAGAATTGAATGCTATTAATGAATTATTTGGAGATAATGGACCTGTTATAAGTTCCACTAAATCAATGACAGGGCATTCATTGGGAGCCACCGGGGCTCAGGAAGCTATATATTCTATAATGATGTTACGTGATAAGTTTATAGCTCCATCTATCAATATTGAAGACCTTTGTGATGAGGCTAAAGGCTTAAAATTAAATACTGAAACAACATCATCTGAAATAAAATCAGCTATGAGTAATTCTTTTGGTTTTGGCGGGACCAATGCAAGTTTGATTCTTACCAAATACTAATACATTTCTATAAGTGAATCTTTAGTATATGGGTTGATGTCTTCTAATCGCCCTTCTTTCATTTTAATAACCCATTCGTGATCTGATAAGAGAGCTCTTCCAACTGCAACCATATCGTACTTTTCATCATTGATATCTTGAACTGCTTTATCGATACTTGCGGTCTTTGCAGAAGCCATCATGTCTGTAAAATCACCATCAAGACCAACACTACCTACGCTCATTGTTGGAATATTCATAAGTTTTTTGGTCCAATAAGCAAGATTCTCATCAGATCCCTCAAACTCACTTTCCCAAAATCTTCTCATGCTTGAATGCAGATAGTCTAGACCAGCATTACATGGGCCTGAAAGAACCTCTAATAAATCATCAGGGCTTTGTGCTAATTTAGCCGCATAATCTTGCTGCTTCCACTGAGAGAACCTTAGACCAACAATGAAATCATTAGATACATTATCTCTAATTGCTTTTGTTATTGATGTTGCTAGGAAAGACCTAGATTTAATTGATCCACCAAAATTATCGTCTCTATCATTAGTTCCAGTCCAGAAAAAGTTATCTATTAAATATCCATGTGCACCGTGAATTTCAACACCATCAAAACCAAGCTCTTCACAAATTTTTGCATCGCTAGCGTATGCCTCTACTGTCTCTTCAATATCAAAAGATGACATTGCGTGTGCAACTCTCTTTCCAGGTCTCACTAAGCCAGATGCTGTGTGCCCAGGAATTTCAGGATTTGGTCCCATTCCTAACTTACGAAAGCCGCCACAATGCCACAACTGTGCTATCACATGACCATTATTTTCTTTTATTCCTTCGACAACTTTTTTCCATCCCTCTCTTGCTTCTTCTGAATCAAGCCTTGGTACATTTGGATATGCACTAGATGCCTCATGACTTACTTCAACACCTTCAGTAATGATTAGCCCTACTTCTGCTTTGGCTCTTCTTTTGTAGTATTCAACAACCTCATTAGTTGGTATTCCTCCGGGCGACTGATTTCTTGTCATTGGAGCCATTGCAACCCTATTTCTCAAGATGGTATTTTTTAACTTGTATGGCTCAAACAACATAATTTATTCCTTATTAATCTTTAAAATTATCTTTTTCAAAAGGGAAGAAATCTGGCATATCTTTACTTACTTTATTTTCAAAGACAGCATCTCTTTTTTCTAAAAATGACATTACACCTTCAGCCGCATCTTTTGATTTACCTCTTGATTCAATTACCTTGCTATCAACCTTGTGAGCATGTTCGGGAGAATCTTTTTGAGAAAGGCTCCAAATCATTTGTCTTGTTAATGCAACAGAAACTGGGGAGGATTCTTTGATCATTTTCTTAGCAATTTCTTCAGTTTTGCTCATTAGATCGTCTGGCTCAACTTTATATGAAACTAGCCCACTAGCAAGGGCCGCATCAACATCAATCATTTCTCCTGAGTAACACCATTCCAGACTTTTTGAAATGCCAACAAGTCGAGGTAAAAACCAACTAGAGCATGCATCTGGAGCAATGCCTCTCTTGGTAAATGGAAATGAAAATTTACTTAATGAGGATGCTACCCTAATGTCTGCAGCAAGTTGAAGTGTAGCCCCAACACCAACAGACACCCCATTACAAGCTATTAGAATTGGCTTGAGGCATCTATACATTCTTAAAGCAAGAATGCCTCCAGAATCTCTATTAAAATCTTCTTTATATTTAGATGAATTATCAAATTCTGAATTAAATGTGTCTTTACCTGCTGACAAGTCAGCGCCAGCACAAAAAGCTTTACCTGAAGCACTTAATATGACTGCTCTTATGCTGTCACTATTATCTATATAATCGAAAATGCTTAAAAGATCTTTGAGCATTTGTTGATTAAATGCATTGAGCTTATGGGGTCTATTTAATGTTATGTACCCAATATTTTGATCTTCTTTAAAAAGAATTGTTTTGAAATCTGAAATCAAATCAATTCTATTTAAAACGGAATATCGTCGTCTGTTAATCCAGGCCCTGAGTCATCCTGCGGAAAAGGAGATTCCGTTTCACTTACAGGCGATTGTGATGGATTTGAGTTAGAAGCTCTTGAACCAAGCATAGTTAACTCATTACCAACTATTTCTGTAGTCCATCTGTCTGCACCAGACTTATCTTGCCACTTTCTAGTTTGTAACTTACCTTCTATATAAACACTTGAACCTTTATCTAAATATTTTTCAACAATTTCAGCCAACTTTCCAAAATAAACAACTTTATGCCATTCTGTTTTATCTCTCATTTCGCCGCTTTCTTTGTCTTTCCATGACTCGGTAGTGGCTATTGATATATTCGCTACTGCTGATTGGGTTGCTGTATATCTCATTTCAGGTTTTTGACCTAAGTTACCAACTAAAATTACTTTATTTACGCCTCTGCTCATAATTACCTCTTATAATATTCATAGAAGTTTAACCTAAATTAATTTTTTCATCACGGATATTTTGAATCTTATGGATAGTATTTTTATAAAAGGCGCACGCACACATAATCTTAAGAATATTAGCTTAGAGATTCCTAGAAATAAGATTATTGTTATTACTGGTCTCTCTGGTTCTGGTAAATCATCTTTAGCATTTGATACCTTGTATGCAGAAGGCCAAAGAAGATATGTGGAATCTCTTTCAACTTATGCACGTCAATTTTTATCTATGATGGAAAAGCCAGATGTTGATCAAATTGAAGGGCTTTCTCCCGCAATATCTATAGAACAAAAATCAACTTCACATAATCCAAGATCTACAGTGGGAACTGTTACTGAGATATACGATTACCTCAGGCTTTTATATGCAAGAATTGGCTCACCGATATGTCCTGATCATGGAGAAGAGCTTAAGGCCAAGACAGTGTCTGAGATCTGCGATGAGGTTCTGAAAATAAAGGAAGGAACCAAGATAATGATTCTATCTCCAATGGTAAGAGGTAAAAAAGGAGAACATTTAGCAGTTTATGAGGAGTTAAGAAAGAGCGGATATGTTCGGGTGAAGGTAAATGATGTTGTATATCCAATTGAAGAATTTCCTGAATTAGAGAAAAATAAAAAACATGATATTTCTGCAGTAATTGACAGACTCGTAATTAAAAATAATGAAGAAGATAGATCAAGGCTGGCTGAATCAATTGAAACTTCTTTAAACCTTTCTAGCGGACTAGTGCAGATAGAAAATATTGATAACAAACTATTAACACTATACTCATCTAATTTTTCATGCACTCAATGCGGCTATGCAATAGCAGAGCTTGAGCCTAGAATGTTTTCATTTAACAACCCTTATGGCGCTTGCACAAGATGTGATGGACTTGGAGTTATCCAATATTTTAATGAAAATAGATTAATCCAGGATGATGAGGTGTCTATATCAAATGGTGCAATCAAAGGATGGACTAGAAGGAATAGATTTTATTTCTATCAACTTAAATGTCTAAGCGCTCATTTTGATTTTAGCTTAACTGCAAAGTGGAAAGATTATCCTCAAGATATAAAAGATATCATTCTTTGGGGCTCAAAAGAAAAAATTGATTTTTCACATAGATTCAGAAGTGGTAGCAAAATCGTGAGAAAACATAAGTTTGAAGGAATCATACCAAGTACTGAAAGAAGATTTAAAGAAACAGATTCAGATTTTATTAGAGATGAGTTATCAAAACTAATGTCTAAAAGCTCTTGTGATGAGTGTGAAGGATCAAGATTAAACACACAATCAAGAAATGTTTTTATAAACAAAACTCAAATACATTCAATAACAGGCATGAGGATTAATGAAGCATCCAGTTTTATTAAAAATATGAAGCTTGAGGGTGCGAAAGAAAAGATAGCTGAAAAAATTCTAAAAGAAATTTCTGAAAGGCTTACATTTTTAGAAGATGTTGGGCTTAATTATTTAACTCTTGAAAGAAGTGCTGATACTTTATCTGGTGGCGAGGCACAGAGAATTAGACTTGCAAGTCAAATTGGATCTGGCCTGGTTGGTGTTACCTATGTTCTTGATGAACCATCAATAGGGCTGCATCAGAGAGATAATGAAAAATTAATTAAAACTTTAAACAATCTTAAGAGCCTTGGAAATACTGTAATAGTCGTTGAGCATGACGAGGAAGCTATCAGGTGCGCTGATCACATTATTGATATAGGTCCAGGAGCTGGAAAGCATGGAGGTGAAATATGCGCTGAGGGCGATCTTGAAGCTATTTTAAGCAATAAGAACTCCATAACTGCGAAATACCTTTCAGGTGAAAGACAAATAAAAATTCCATCAAAAAGAATGATTCCAAATGAAAAGATGATCAAAATTATTAACTCTTCAGAAAATAATCTTCAAAATATTTCAGCTGAAATACCAATTGGTATTTTTACATGCATAACCGGGGTGTCTGGGTCTGGAAAATCATCACTGATTAACCAAACATTATTGCCAATAAGTTCATTTATGCTCAATAAAGCAAAGTTAAATAAAGAAATTAAGTGCGATAAAATTGAAGGTCTCGAACACTTGGATAAGGTTATAAGTATAGACCAATCACCAATAGGGAGAACCCCTAGATCTAATCCAGCAACATATACCGGCTTATTCTCATACATAAGAGATCTTCTTTCACAAACTATAGAGGCAAAATCTAGAGGATATAAACCAGGAAGGTTTAGTTTTAATGTAAAAGGCGGAAGGTGTGAGGCATGCCAAGGTGATGGTATGACAAAGGTTGAAATGCATTTTCTAGCCGATGTTTATGTTAAATGTGATGTCTGTGAGGGAAACAGATACAACGAACAAACTTTAGAAGTTAAATATAAAGAAAAAAATATAAGTGATATTTTAAATATGACTGTTGAAGAAGCGTTAGTATTTTTTGATGCCCTTCCTGCGCTAAAGAAAAAATTAGTAACTTTAGATGATGTTGGATTAGGCTACATAACCTTGGGGCAATCAGCAACAACTCTTTCTGGAGGTGAGGCCCAGAGAATAAAACTTGCTAAAGAATTATCAAAAAGAAGCACTGGTAAAACTTTATTTATATTAGATGAGCCAACAACAGGCCTTCATTTTGCTGATATAGAGTTATTGCTAAAAGTATTAGATAGGCTTAAAAAACAAGGAAATACTATCGTAGTAATAGAGCATAACCTTGATGTGATTAAGACTGCCGATTGGATTATTGATTTAGGTCCCGAAGGAGGAAGTGATGGAGGGAATATTGTTGCTACAGGAACCCCTGAAGATGTTGCTAAAATTAGCAACTCCTTCACAGGTCAATTTCTTGAAAAAATGTTATAGATTATGCTGCTGTTTCTTCTTTTAGCTCAGGAGCTTCTGAAGAGCTTTCTTCTCCAGCCATTCTGTCGACAAGCTCAATATAGGCCATATCAGCTTTATCACCAGGTCTAAAGCCAGCTTTTATTATTCTTGTATATCCGCCCTTTCTATCTTTTGAATTAACTGAAATCTCAGTGAACAATTTTGCAACCGCAGCATCTGATCTTAATCTACTAAATGCAAGACGTCTGTTTGCAACAGTATCTTCCTTGCCTAAAGTAATAAGTGGCTCTATAACTTTTCTTAGCTCTTTTGCTTTAGGAAGAGTTGTTCTAATAATATCCTGCTCAATTAAAGCTATTGCTAAATTTTTTAGCAAAGCCTTCCTGTGAGATGAATTTCTATTAAGTTTTCTTCCTGCTTTTCTATGTCTCATTTTATTATCCTACTGGTGGCCAATTATCCACATTCATTCCTAAAGATAACTCTTTAGAAGCAAGAACATCTTTAATCTCGTTAAGTGATTTCTTTCCTAAATTTGGAGTTTTTAATAAATCAAACTCAGACCTATGAATAAGATCTCCAATTAAGAAAATGCTTTCAGCTTTTAGACAGTTAGTTGATCTAACTGTTAATTCTAGCTCTTCAATTGATCTTAAAAGGAAAGGATCAAAGTCATTTTGATCTTTCTTAGCTTCTTGTTCAGCAATAGCATCCAAATCGACAAAAGAACTAAGTTGTTGTTGAAGAATAGTAGCTGAATGCTCAATAGCCATTTTTGGGTCTAATGTGCCATCAGTTTCAAGCTCAATAACTAATTTATCAAGGTCAGTTCTTTTTTCAAATCTTGCATTATCAACTGTATATGAAACTCTTCTTACAGGACTATATGATGCATCTACCTTCAAAGCACCAACTACTCTATCTTCATCATCTCTGGTATCAGCTGGCTCATAACCTCTTCCAGTCTGCACTGTAAGTGTCATTTTTAGATTTACTTTATCTACAATAGTTGCAACATGAAAATCTTGATTTACAAGCTCTACATTTCCAGGAACATCAAAAGATGATGCTAAAACATCACAAGGTCCAGTTACATCAAGAGTAATTTCAGCAGTATTGCCCTCTATAATATTAACAGGCATATCTTTGATGTTAAGAAGAATATCTATTACATCCTCTCTAACACCTTCAATAGTGCTGTACTCATGGGATATACCATCAATAGCAACATCTGTTACAGCTGCACCAGGCATTGAGGAAAGAAGAATTCTTCTTAACGCATTTCCCAATGTATGACCAAAACCCCTTTCTAATGGCTCTAGTGTAATTTTTGATAGATTTGGTGTTATGTCGTCAACTTGTATCTCAGTTGGGACTAAAAGATCTATTACTGATATTTGCATAATTTTCTCCGTCTTTAATTTTTTATTTTGAGTAAAGCTCAATAATAAGATTTTCGTTAATTTCTGTACTTAAATCTGTTCTATCAGGAACTGATTTGAATACTCCCTTTAAGTTTGCTTCATCAACTTCAAGCCAATCACAATCTTCTCTCGTAGCTGCTATTTTTAATGCAGCAGCAATTCTTAAGTGACCTTTCTTGTTATCTCTTACCTGAACTTCATCCCCGGCTTTCATCTGATAAGAAGGTATATTTACAACTTCACCATTAACTTTAAAGGCCTTATGAGAAACCATTTGTCTTGCTTCAGCTCTTGTTGAACCAAAACCCATTCTATAGACAACGTTATCCATTCTCTTTTCTAATAATGACAATAGGTTTTCACCAGTATTACCTTTAGTAGATGCAGCTTTTTTATAGTAATTTCTAAATTGCTTTTCTAAAACGCCATACATACGTCTTACTTTTTGTTTTTCTCTAAGCTGAAGACCGTAATCTGAAAGTCTTCCACGTCTTGCGCCAGCCGCAACACCTGGAGGAGAATCCATATTACATTTTGATTCAATTGCTCTTACACCACTTTTCAAATAAAGGTCTGTTCCTTCTCGTCTTGAAAGCCTTAGTGTTGGTCCTGTATATCTTGCCATTTAATACTCCCTTAAACTCTTCTTTTCTTAGATGGACGACAACCATTGTGAGGTAGTGGCGTAACATCTGTGATACTTTTAATTTTTAATCCACACGCATTTAAAGATCTGATTGCAGACTCTCTTCCACCACCAGGCCCTTTAACCTTAACGTCTAAATTTATCATTCCAAATTCTTTTGCAGCATTACCAGCTTTATCTGCAGCTATCTGAGCAGCAAATGGTGTACTTTTTCTTGATCCCTTAAAACCAGATCCACCCGAGGTAGCCCAACATACGGTATTACCTTGCTTGTCAGTTATGGTTACAATTGTGTTGTTAAATGATGAGTGAATGTGTGCAACACCATCAGTAACAATTTTTTTACCCTTCTTTCCTTTTACTGCCATCTTATGATCCTCTCATAGGTTTCTTAGCGCCTTTTCTTGTTCTTGCGTTATTCTTTGTATTTTGACCTCTAGTAGGTAATTTTCTTCTGTGTCTAATTCCACGGTAACTACCTAAATCCATAAGTCTCTTAATATTTGTACTTATATTTCTTCTGAGATCACCTTCAACAACAAACTTGCCAATAGCAGTTCTTAAGTTTTCAACTTCATCTTCTGTTAAGTCAGAAATCTTTCTTGTGTAATCAATTTTTAACTCTTTACAAATATCTTGTGCTGTTTTTCTACCAATTCCAAATATGTGAGTTAATGAAATCTCAACATGTTTATTCTCTGGAATATTTACTCCTGCTATCCTTGCCATATCTTAACCTTGCCTTTGTTTATGTTTTTGGTCTGTTTTACAGATTACAAATAAGACACCATTTCGTCTTACAATTTTGCAATTTCTGCAGATTTTCTTCACTGATGCTTTAACTTTCATATTACCTTTTATAGTTTTTTAAATTAGCTTTTTTCATTAATGATGAGTATTGAGTTGACATCATATGCGATTGAACTTGTGCCATGAAATCCATCAATACAACAACAATAATTAAAACCGATGTGCCACCAACAGATATTGTTGGTGATATACCAGCAAAATTGATTAGGGCTAATGGAAGCAAGCATATCAATGTTAAATATATTGCTCCAAATACTGTTAATCTAGCTAAAACAGCATCTATATAATTTGAAGTTTGCTCGCCTGGTCTTATTCCAGCTATGTATGCACCTGAACGTTTTAAATTATCTGAAACTTCTCTAGTATTAAATGTAAGTGCCAACCATATGAAACAGAAACTTATAATCAATCCTGCAAACACAAGAATATATAATGGCTGTCCTGGATTTAATGCTAATGAAAAACTTTGCAAGAATCCTAGTGACTCGCTTTGCCCAAACCATGTTGATAATGATGCTGGAAAAAGTAAAAAAGTGCTTGCAAAAATAGCCGGTATAACTCCCGCCATATTAACCTTAAAAGGTAGGTGGCTCGTCTGAGCCTGCATGAGCTTTCTGCCTTGTTGTCTTTGTGCATAATTAACTGTAATTCTTCTTTGGCCTCTTTCAATGAATACAACAACGGCTATTACTGCCATTGATAAAAGTCCTATTGCAATTAATAACAGTACACTAATATCACCTTGTCTTGATTGCTCTAATGCTTGACCAATAGCACCAGGTATTCCAGTAAGAATACTAGTAGCAATAATGATAGAAATTCCATTACCAATTCCCCTTTCTGAAACTTGTTCACCTAACCACATTAAAAACATTGTTCCAGCTACTACCGAAAATACAGCAGATATGAAAAATGACGGACCAGGTGTATACGCTAGACCGCTAGCGGATAAGGTAACTGCCAATGCTGAAGCTTGAATGAAAGCTAATATAGCAGTTCCATATCTTGTATATTGGGTAATAGTATTCCTTCCAGCTTGACCATCTTTTTTAAGCTCTTGTAAATAAGGTATTGAATTAGAGAACAACTGCATGATAATTGCTGCAGAAATATATGGAACAACATTAAGAGCAAAAATACTCATTCTTTCTAACGCTCCGCCAGAAAATAAGTTGAACATTTCAATAATAGTTCCTTGGTTTTGATCAAACAAAGCCGCCAATCTATCAGGGTCAATACCAGGTATAGGAATATGTGTTCCTATTCTATAAACAAGAATAGCAACAAATACGAAACGAAGTCTTTTCCAAAGATCGCTCATTCCTGTACCTTGATCAGTCATAAATTATTCCGAAGTCCTGTCTGCTTTTTTAACGCCTTTTGGCCTTACAACTGGAGCAATAACATCAGCAACACTTCCACCAGCTTTCTCTATAGACTCTTTTGCGCCCTTAGTAACTTTTATGCCTTCAACTTTTAATTTTGATTCAAGATCAAAAGTACCAAATATTTTTACTTTTTTTACAGACTTAGAAATAATTTTATTTTCTTTTAAAGTCTCGATAGTAATGACATCAAGCCCATTAAGGTTTTTTACATTTACTTCTTTTAAATGGTTATTTGTTCTAGAAGTGAAACCAAATTTAGGTAACCTCATTTGAAGTGGCATTTGCCCACCCTCAAAACCAGCTCTTACACCTCCACCAGTTCTAGATTTTTGACCTTTGTGACCTCTACCAGCTGTTTTTCCTGTTCCAGAGCCCATTCCACGACCAACTCTCTTTCTATTTTGAGATGTCCCTTCATTAGACAAACTGTTTAGCGTCATATTGTTTGTTTCGTTTTCACTCATTTTAGCTTTCCTGAATCTCTATCATGTCAGATATTTTATTAACAAGTCCTCTATTACTAGGAGTGTCAACTACTGTTACTGTTTGGTTTAGTCTTTTAAAACCAAGCCCTTTAATGCAAAGTTTGTGTCTTTTCATTCGACCTATTCCACTTTTTACTAACTTTATTGTCATTGTTTTGTCTTTACTCATGATGCTTTCTCAACTTTTTTTCCTCTTCTTGCTGCAACGGTATCTGGAGACTCCATTGCGCTTAAAGCATTAATAGTAGCTCTTACAACATTTACAGGATTCGTAGATCCATAACATTTAGCCAAAACATTTTGAACTCCAGCTAACTCAAGAACAGCCCTCATTGCACCACCAGCAATGATTCCAGTACCTTCTGATGCTGGTTGCATATATACATTTGCAGAACCATGCTTAGCTTTAACTGGATACCATAAAGTTGTATTGTTTAACTCAACCTCAACCATGCTTCTTCTTGCATTTTCCATAGCTTTTTGAATTGCGATTGGCACTTCTTTTGCTTTACCTCTTCCAAAACCAACTCTTCCATTACCATCACCTACAACAGTCAAAGCGGTAAAACCAAATATACGCCCACCTTTTACAACTTTTGCAACTCTGTTCACTTGGACTAACTTTTCTTCTAAAGCGTCAACTTGTTGATTGTTTGCTACATTATTTTCTTTCATAATTTAATTAAAACTCCAGTCCAGCTTTTCTAGCTGAATCAGCTAATGCTTTTATTCTTCCGTGATATTTATAACCAGATCTATCAAATACAACTTTCTTAATTCCATTTTCAATAGCTCTTTCAGCGACTCTTTTACCAACCGCTTCAGCACTTTCTGTATTGTTAGACCTATTTTCTAAGTCTTTCTCAACTGTAGAGGCTGATGCAATTACTTTCGTGCCTAAATTATCAAAAATTTGTGCATAAAAGTTTTTTGAAGATCTATAAACTGAAAGTCTTGGAGAATCCTGATCCTTAATTTTCATTCTAGTTTTCTTTGCTCTTCTTAATCTAGATATATTCTTATCGCTCATTTCTTATGCTCCAGCTGCTTTTTTAGCTTCTTTTCTTCTTACATTTTCATCAGAATATCTAACGCCTTTGCCTTTATATGGCTCAGGTGGTCTAAATGCCCTTATTTCAGCTGCTGCTTGACCTAGAATCTGCTTGTTATAACTTTTCAACACTACTTCTGTTTGTGATGGAGTTTCAACTTCAACTTCATCTGGAAGTTGATACTTAACTGGATGTGAAAAACCTAGAGTAAGTTCTAATAATTTGCCTGATGCCTTGGCCCTATAACCAACACCCTTCAATTCAAGCTTCTTTTCAAAACCTTGAGAGACGCCAACTATCATATTATTAACTAGAGCTCTTGTAGTGCCTGCTAATGCAATAGACTGCTGTTTTGTTTCGTCATACTTAACATGTATTATATTTTCAATAACTTCTAATGAGATTGTTTCTGGGAGATCAAAGCTCATTTCACCGATCTTTCCCTTAACCTCAATAGATTCATTAGTTACGTTGACATTAACGCCATCTACTATATTTATTGGACTTTTTGCTACTCTGGACATATTAAAATACCTCACAAAGAATTTCGCCACCAACATTCTTAGATCTTGCTTCTGAATCAGTCATTAAGCCTTGGTTAGTAGATACTATAAAAGCGCCCAAACCATTTTTAACTGTATCTAAATCAGTTGAGGCTGAGTAATTTCTTAAACTTGGCTTACTTATTCTCTTAATGGTTTTAATTGCTGGTGCTGAATTATGGTATTTGAGAGCGACTTTAAGAGATGGCTTGCCATCTTCTTCTACTCTTTCTACTGATTTAATGTAGCCCTCTGAAACTAAAACATTGATTAGCTCATGTTTTAATTTAGAGTGAGGAACCATCACATTGACTTTGCCACGCATTAAGCCATTACGAATTCTTGTTAAACAATCTGCTATAGGATCTTGAAAACTCATATTATTACCAACTTGATTTAACTAAACCTGGGATATCGCCTCTCATTGCGGCTTCTCTCAGCTTGATTCTACTTAGGCCAAATTTTCTATATACAGCATGAGGTCTGCCTGTAATTTGACATCTTCTTACAACTCTTGAAGGACTAGAGTTTCTTGGAAGCTTTTGAAGCTTGATAGAAGCCTCATACCTTTCCTCACTCGAAGCGTTAGTGTCATTAACAATTGCTTTCAAGCTTGCTCTTTTTTCAGCAAACTTAGCAACTGTTTTAATTCTCTTAACTTCTCTAGCGATCATTGATTTTTTTGCCATTTCTAATACCTACTTTTTAAATGGAAATTCTAAAACTTCTAATAAAGCTTTAGCATCTTCTTTGTTTGTTGCCGACGTATTGATACAAATATCCATACCTCTAATTGTGTCTACATTATCGAATTTAATTTCTGGGAAAATAATTTGCTCTTTAATACCAAAATTGTAGTTTCCCTGGCCATCAAAAGATTTAGGATTAAGCCCTCTGAAGTCTCTTTCCCTTGGAATAGCAATATCAATCAACCTTTCCATAAACTCATACATTTTGTTTCCTCTAAGAGTAACTTTGCAACCAATCGGCCAACCTTCTCTTATTTTGAAACTTGCAACAGACTGTCTAGCTTTAGTAACAACAGGCTTTTGCCCAGCTATTGCTGTCATATTTTGAACAGCAGATTCTAAATGTTTTTTGTCATTTGCAGCTTCACCAACACCCATGTTAATAACTACTTTAGTAAGCTTTGGAACAGCCATGACATTATTCATACCTAACTTCTCTTGAAGAACGGCCTTTAGTTCTGTGTTATATCTTTCTCTTAAATTTGCCATTTACTTAATCTCTTTTTTGTCTGATTTAAATAATCGTATTTTTTTTCCATCACTATCTTTTGAATAGGAAATCTTATCTTTTGATTTTTTTGAAGGATTCCATATAGCAATATTAGATAACTCAATCGCTGCCTCTTGCTCTACAACACCACCAGTAATGCCCATTTCTGGATTTGGTTTGGTGTGTTTTTTTACCATGTTAATACCAGTAACAAATCCTTTATTTTTTGCTTTAAGTATTTTTCTCAAGGTACCTTTTTTGCCCTTATCTTTCCCAGTAACTACTACAACTTCGTCACCTGTTTTTAATTTTGTTGGAACAATATTCATTTTTATATAACCTCAGGAGCCAATGAAAGAATTTTCATATGCTTTCCATCTCTAAGCTCTCTAGTAACTGGTCCAAAAACCCTAGTGCCAATTGGAGCTTTTTGATTATTAATTAGGACTGCGGCATTCTCATCAAATTTAATTAGTGAGCCATCTTTTCTTCTTACACCTTTTCTTGTTCTAACAATAAGGGCGTCGACAACTTGTCCTTTCTTAACTTTCCCAGTAGGAATAGCCTCACGAATTGCTACTTTGATTATGTCACCAATGTTGGCATACCTTCTTTTTGATCCGCCAAGGACTTTAATACACATGACGCTTCTAGCACCGCTATTATCAGCGATTTTTAAAAGTGATTGCATTTGAATCATTATTCATTCTCCCCAGTAACTTCAGCTTTTTCTGATACATTTTGGACATCGCCTTCAACCAGAATCCAAGTTTTGCTCTTAGAGAATGGTCTGCATTCTTTAACAGTTACTTGATCACCAATTGCAGCGCTATTGTTTTCATCATGAGCATGAACTTTTGTTGCTCTCTTCATGACTTTCCCATACAGAGGATGCTTGACTTTTCTTTCAATTTTTACAGTTATCGTTTTATCAGCCTTGTCGCTAATTACAACTCCTGAAAGAATTCTTGGATTAGTTGAGTTCATTATTTGCTATCCTTAATTTTTAATTCATTCATTAATGTTTTTATTTTTGCAATTCTCTTTCTTACTAAAGTCAGTTGGTTGGTTTCGTTAAGTTGTCCAGTTTTATGCTTAATTCTTAAATTAAATTGAGACTCTCTACTAGTTGCTAATTCAGCATCTAGTTGTTCTAAATTCTTTTTTCTTAGATCTAAAATTTCTTTGCTCATTTATACATCCTTTCTTATAAAGTGAGTTTTAACTGGAAGTTTTGCAGCGGCTAATTTAAAAGCCTCTCTAGCTAGTTCTTCTTCAACACCAGCCATTTCAAACATGACTTTTCCAGGCTGAACAAGAGCAACCCAGTACTCTACATTACCTTTACCTTTACCCATACGTACTTCTAAAGGCTTTTTAGTAATTGGTTTGTCTGGAAAAATTCTAATCCAAATATTTCCACCCCTTTTAATGTGTCTTGTCATTGCTCGTCTAGCTGCTTCGATTTGTCGAGCGGTTATACGCCCTCTATCAGATGCAACTAATCCAAACCTACCAAAGGCAACTGTATTACCATTTTGTGCAAGACCTCTATTACGGCCTTTGTGCATCTTTCTAAACTTAGTTTGTTTTGGTTGTAACATAATTATTAATTAGCCCCTATATCTACTTTGTATGGGTCTTCAGTGATTTCACCTTTAAATACCCAGACTTTTACACCAATAATTCCATATGTTGTTAATGCTTCGGCAGTACCATAATCGATATCTGCTCTAAGTGTGTGCAAAGGAACTCTTCCTTCTCTGTACCACTCGGTTCTTGCAATCTCAGCACCATTTAATCTTCCTGATACCTCAACCCTTACACCTTTAGCACTTTGTCTAAGAGCGCTTTGAACAGTTCTTTTCATAGCTCTTCTAAACATAACCCTTCTTTCTAATTGCTGAGCAACACCCTCGGCTAAAATCTGAGCATCTAAATCAGGCTTTCTAACCTCTTTAATATTTATTTGTGCTGGTTTTTTAACAATTTTTTGAACTGCTTTTTTCAGGTTATCAATTTCCTCACCTCTTTTACCAATAATAATTCCTGGTCTAGATGTGTAAATTGAAACCACAAAATTCTCTGCAGATCTTTCTAGCTCAATTTTACTGATTGATGAATTTTTAAGATTTTTCTTAAAGTACTCTCTAACTTTTAAGTCTTGAACTAAATTAGTTGAGAAATCTTTGCCTTTAGCATACCAATTTGCATTTTGCTTTTTAGAGATACCTAGTCTAAAACCTGTTGGATTTACTTTTTGTCCCATTATTTATCCCCTTCGGCTAAAATTATTTCGATATGACAAGTAGGCTTGATGATCCTATCGGCTCTTCCACGCGCTCTAGGCTTCATTCTTTTTAATCTCATGCCTTGATTAACAATTATTGATTTAACTGAAAGCATGTCGACATCAGCATTATTATTATTTTCTGCATTAGCAATTGCAGATTCTAGTAATTTTTTAATAACTGCAGACCCTTTTTGTTTATTAAAAACTAAAAAGTCCATTGCATCTTGCACAGATTTTCCTCTTATTGCATTGGCAACTAGACCAGCTTTTTGAGGAGACAGTCTAGTTCCTTTTAGATATGCTCTTGTTTCCATTATTTAGCCTTCCTATCGCCTGAGTGCATTTTAAAAGTTCTGGTTATAGCAAATTCACCTAGTTTATGACCAACCATATCTTCATTAATATAAACTGGCACATGCTGTCTACCATTGTGAACAGCAATTGTTAATCCAACCATTGAAGGATTTACCATTGACCTTCTAGACCATGTTTTAATTGGTCTTTTGTCATTAGATGCTAATGCAGCTTCAACTTTCTTTTCTAAAGATAAGTCTATGAACGGTCCTTTTTTTAGTGATCTTGGCATAATTTACTTCCTGCTTCCTCTTCTTCTTATAATGAGGTCATCTGTTCTTTGATTTTTTCTAGTTTTGTATCCTTTTGTTGGAACACCCCATGGAGTAGATGGATGTCTTCCACCTGAAGTTCTTCCTTCACCACCACCATGTGGATGGTCAACAGGGTTCATAGCAACACCTCTTACCGTAGGTCTAACGCCCCTCCATCTTTTAGCTCCAGCTTTTCCTAGAGATTTTAAATTATTCTCTTGATTAGATACTGTTCCTAAGGTTGCTCTACATTCCCATAGAACCTTACGAGTTTCTCCGGATTGAAGTCTTAATGTTGCATAAATGCCTTCTTTAGCAACTAATCTAGCTGATGTCCCAGCACTTCTTGCCATTTGAGCGCCTTTTAAAGGCTTAAGCTCAACACAATGAACATTAGTTCCTAAAGGTATATCTTTAAGTTTCATTGAGTTGCCAACTTTAATTTCACATTTTTCTGCTGAAATTACCTCATCGCCAACTTTAATTTTAGCAGGGGCAATAATGTATCTTCTCTCACCATCTTTATATAAAAGAAGTGCTATGTGAGCAGATCTATTTGGATCATATTCTAGTCTTTCTACTACAGCCGGAATATCAAATTTATTTCTTTTAAAGTCAATCACACGATAATGCTGCTTATGACCACCACCCTGATGTCTAACAGTTATCCTGCCGTTGTTGTTACGCCCACCATTTTTAGACTTAGCTTGTGTTAAGGACTTTAACGGCTTACCTTTATATAAATCAGTTTTAATGGCAATTACGCCACGTCTACCTGGACTAGTTGGTTTTGCTTTAATAATAGCCATGATTAATTAACACCCTCGAACTGAATTTCTGAATCTTTACTTAAAGATACAAATGCTTTTTTATAATCTGATTTTTTATAAAGGCCATTTTTATTTCTTTTTCTTTTGCCCTTAACAATTGATGTTGTTACTTTTGTAACTTCTACTTTAAATAATTCTTCAACTGCTTTTTTAATCTCTCTTTTATTTGCAGTTAGATCAACCTTGAAGACTATTTGTTTCAATGATTCTCCAACTCTAGCTGACTTTTCAGTAACTATAGGAGATTTAATAAGAGTGAATAGTTTTTCGTTATGCATCAATCCACTCCTCAATTTGTTTAAAAGCATCTGCAGTAACTGCAACTTTATTTGCTTTTAATAAGTTAACAGGATTAATTTCTCTTACTGTTATTACGTCAACATTTGGTATGTTTCTTGTAGATAAATATAAGTTCATATCTAGTTCATCGATTATGATTAATACCTTACTAAGAGAGAATTCGTTAAGTAATGAAACTATTTCTTTAGTCTTAGGTTTATCTAAAACAGGTTTCTCAATAGCAACTAATCTTCCTTGTCTTAGTAATTCTGAGAATATAGACCTGATAGCAGCTCTATACATCTTTTTATTGATCTTTTTACTATAGTCTCTAGGAGTTGCAGCAAAAGTTACACCACCGCCTCTCCACAAAGGACTTCTGATTGTTCCAGCTCTCGCTCTACCTGTTCCTTTTTGTCTAAAAGGCTTTTTACCGCCGCCTCTTACTTCTGATCTAGTTTTTTGTTTGGATGTTCCTTGTCTTGCACCTGCCATAAAGCTAACTACAGCTTGATGAACTAAAGACTCATTAAAGTCTTTGCCAAACGCGCTATCAGATATATTAATATCTTGATTTTTTGTGGATGATAGTAATTCTATTTTCATGATTTCTTCAAAGCCGGTTTAATTTTCAATTCAGATCCATTAAAGCCTGGAACAGCACCTTTTATATAAAGAACGCTATTTTCTACATCTAGGTCAACAATCTTTAAACTTTGAACAGTCTTTTGTACATTACCCATGTGACCTGACATTTTTTTTCCTTTCCAAACTCTTCCTGGTGTTTGGCATTGACCAATTGAGCCATGAGCTCTGTGGGACAATGAGTTACCATGAGTTGCATCTTGCATTGCAAAGTTATGACGTTTAATAACACCTGCATAACCTTTACCTTTTGAGGTTCCAGTAACATCGACATATTGACCAATTTCAAATATATCAGCGGTTAGGTGTTTGCCAACCTTCATATCATCAGCAACTTCATCACCAGATCTAAATTCTGCAAGAATGCCTGGCTCAAGATTTATTTTTTTATAAAATTCGCTTTTAGATTTATTAACATTATTGGACTTATTAACTTTAGAAACGACAAAAGCATTGTATCCATCTCTAGAAGTGGTTTTAATGTCTGCTAAAAAGTTACCACAAACTGATACTGCAGTAACAGGTATCGACTCTCCGTCTTCTAGGAAAAGACGAGTCATACCAGATTTTTTTCCTATTAAGCCTATGCTCAATTTATTCTCCTTTATACGGGGCTAATACCCTCTATGGCCGCATTCGCGTTAATTAATGAACTATCCTAAGCTTATTTGAACATCTACCCCTGAGGATAGATCTAACTTCATCAAAGCATCAACTGTTTTATCAGTTGGTTGGACTATGTCCATAAGTCTTTTGTAAGTAACAATTTCATATTGGTCTCTTGCATCTTTGTCTTTATGAGGAGACTTCAATATAGTTGTTCTTTCCTTTTTAACAGGTAGAGGAATTGGACCATTAATAATTGCACCAGTTTTTTTAACTGTTTCGACTATTAATTTTGCTGAAGCATCTATCAGTCTGTAATCAAAAGCTTTAAGCCTAATTCTGATTGATTGATTCTCCATTTTTATCCTTTAATTATCCCTATCTATTTATTTTTACTACTTTTGCTTATCGCAAAAAGTGGCGTATTTTAAGCTTCTAAGAGCCTAACTGTCAACATTAATTATGAGTTATATGAGCTTATATATTAATTAGCTTTTAACCCTTCCGCTATATTGTTTGGAACCTCACCATACTTGGTAAATTCCATTGTAAATGTAGCTCTACCCTGGGTGGCTGATCTAAGGTCTGTTGCATAACCAAACATTTCGGCTAATGGTACTTCTGATGAAACTTCTTTACCGGAAGTAATATCATCCATGCCTAAAATAATTCCTCTTCGTCTATTTAAATCACCAACAACGTCTCCCATATGTTCTTCAGGAGTTACCACTACAACTTTCATAACAGGTTCAAGTAAAGCAGGTTTAGCTTTATTGGCTCCATCTTTCAGCGCATAAGATCCAGCAATTTTGAATGCCATTTCATTTGAATCAACATCGTGGAATGAACCATCGTATAAGGTTGCTCTAAGAGCTAATAATGGATACCCAGCTATAACACCATTTTGCATTTGCTCTTGAATACCTTTATTTACTGCTGGTATGTATTCTTTTGGTATAGCACCACCAACAATTTTATCAACGAACTCATACTCATCATCTAGTCCTAATGGCTCTAGTTTTAACCAGACATGACCATACTGACCTTTACCACCACTCTGTCTTACAAATTTACCTTCCACTTCAACAGTTTCTTTAATTGTTTCTCTATATGCTACTTGAGGTTTACCTATGTTTGCTTCGACTGAGAATTCTCTTCTCATTCTATCAACAAGAACATCTAAGTGAAGCTCGCCCATGCCAGAGATAATTGTTTGTCCTGACTCTTCGTCACTAGCAACTCTGAATGAAGGGTCTTCTTGAGCTAACTTTCCTAGCGCAAGAGACATTTTTTCTTGATCTGGCTTAGATTTTGGCTCAACGGCTACTGAAATAACAGGTTCAGGGAAATCCATTCTCTCTAAAACAATCTGCTTATTAGCATCTGATAATGTATCACCTGTAGTGATATCTTTTAAGCCAATACAGGCTGCTATATCACCAGCTCTTACTTCTTTAATCTCTTCTCTATTATTCGAGTGCATTTGAACCATTCTGCCAACTCTTTCTTTTTTAGATTTAGTAGAGTTTACGACAGCATCTCCAACCTTCAGAACACCAGAGTAGACTCTTATAAAAGTTAAAGTACCTACAAATGGATCTGTTGCGATTTTAAAAGCAAGCGCAGAAAAAGGTTCATCATCTGATGATATTCTTGAATCTTCTTCTTCATCTTCTTGGGAATTGTTAGGAATAACTCCAGTAATAGCTTTAACCTCATCTGGAGCAGGTAAAAATTCTACTACTGCATCTAACATAGCTTGAACGCCTTTGTTTTTAAATGCAGAGCCGCATAAACCAACAATTAGCTCATTTGCTAAGGATCTAATTCTTAAACCTTCTTTTATTTGGTCTTCTGAAAGCTCACCTGATTCTAAATAAGCATCCATGAGTTCTTCGTTAGCTTCAGCAGCTGCTTCGACCATTTCTTCTCGTAACTGAGAGCATTTATCCATCAAATCTGCAGGTATATCTTTTTCTTCAAAAGTTAATCCTTGATCTTCTTCATTCCAATAAATTGCACGCATTTTTATTAAATCAACTACGCCTTTGAATTCTTCTTCTGAGCCAATGTTATATTGTATTGGGACTATATTTGCTTGAAGCCTATCTTTAATCTGGCCAATTACTCTTTCAAAGTTGGCTCCTGCTCTGTCCATTTTGTTTACAAATACAACTCTTGGCACTTCATATCTATTGGCTTGCCTCCATACTGTCTCAGATTGAGGCTCAACACCTGAGGTTGCACAAAATACTACAACAGCTCCATCTAAAACTCTTAGAGACCTTTCAACTTCAATAGTGAAATCAACGTGACCAGGTGTATCAATAATATTAATTCTATGTTGAGGGAATTGTTGCTCCATTCCACTCCAAAAACATGTAGTTGCAGCTGAGGTAATTGTTATTCCTCTTTCTTGTTCTTGCTCCATCCAGTCCATAGTAGCTGCGCCATCATGAACCTCACCAATTTTATGAGAAAGACCAGTGTAAAAAAGAACTCTTTCAGTTGTAGTTGTTTTACCTGCGTCAACGTGTGCGCATATACCAACGTTACGATATTTATTTAATACTATTTGTCTAGCCATAATTGATATTTATATATTTGGTTGGTTATTAAAATCTGAAATGTGAGAAAGCTTTATTAGCTTCAGCCATTTTGTGAACATCTTCTCTTTTTCTAACTGCTGAACCCTTTTTTTGAGATGCGTCCATAAGCTCACCAGCAAGTCTAAGATTCATTGATTTTTCACTTCTTTTTCTTGCGGCATCAACAATCCATCTCATAGCAAGCGCTTGTCTTCTAGACGGTCTAATTTCAATTGGCACTTGGTAGTTTGCACCACCAACTCTTCTAGATTTAACCTCAACAACAGGGCTAACTTCTTCAAGCGCTTTCATAAAGATACCTAATGGGTCTTCTTTTGAAGTTTTAGTTATTTGGTCAAAAGCACCATATACAATTTTTTCAGCTACAGATTTTTTACCGTCTTTCATAAGGTTGTTCATGAATTTGGCAAGTATGACGTCTTTGTACTTAGGATCTGGTAATACTTTTCTTTTTTCGGGACTTCTTCTTCTTGGCATAATTATTTACCTTTTTTGGCTCCATATTTGGATCTTCTTTGTTTTCTATTTGCAACTCCAGATGTATCTAGAGTTCCCCTCACTGTGTGATATCTAACACCAGGAAGATCTTTAACTCTTCCACCTCTGATTAAAACCAATGAATGCTCTTGAAGATTGTGCCCTTCTCCACCTATATAAGATGTAACTTCAAAACCACTTGTTAATCTAACTCTGCAAACTTTTCTTAAAGCTGAATTAGGTTTTTTAGGAGTTGTTGTATACACACGAGTGCAAACACCTCTTCTTTGAGGACATGCATTTAATGCTGGTACATCTGTCTTTCTAACTTTAGGTTTTCTAGACTTTTTTAATAACTGATTTACTGTTGCCATAATATTTTTTATTGGTTAGGCCGCGATTCTATAGATTAGATCAATTGCGGTCAACATTATTCCTCCGTTTCTTGAAGTTCTTGTCTTAGTGCTGCTTCAATATCATCTGCAGAAAGAGTTTGCTCTTCAAGGTCAAATTGTTTTTTATTTTTTAATTTATCATGGAATTCCATACCTGTTCCTGCAGGAATGAGCCTTCCAACTACTACGTTTTCTTTAAGACCTCTTAAGTGATCTTTCTTACCAGTAACCGCTGCTTCAGTAAGCACTCTGGTTGTCTCTTGGAAAGATGCTGCAGAGATAAATGAGTCAGTTGCTAATGATGCTTTAGTAATACCTAATAGAACTCTTTCAAATTCTGCTGGAGTATTGCCTGCGGATTCAACCTTTGCATTTTCTTCGACTAGCTCTGCATAGCTCACTTGGTCGCCTTGAATGAATTTAGTATCACCACCATCAACGATTAAAGCCTTTCTGAGCATCTGTCTTAAGATAGTCTCAATGTGTTTATCATTAATTGATACACCCTGAAGTCTATAAACATCTTGAATCTCATTAACTATAAAATTGGTTAGTTCAGGAATTCCTTTAAGTCTTAGAATGTCATGCGGGCTGTAAGGTCCGTCTGAAATAATATCGCCTTTAGTAATTCTTTCTCCTTCAAAAACTGAAAGAGTTCTATGTTTTGGTATTAACATTTCAGTATTTTGAGCTTTCTTAGTAGCTCCTTCTGGAGTAATAACTAACCTAATTTTACCTTTAGTTTCCTTACCAAAAGATATAATTCCTGTTTCCTCTGACAGAACAGAAGCATCCTTAGGCTTTCTAGCTTCAAATAAATCTGCAACTCTAGGAAGACCACCGGTAATATCTTTGGTCTTTGAAGCCACTAACGGCATTCTTGCTATAACCTCGCCTGCTGTGAGTTTTTGGCCATCTCTTAGATTGACCAACCCGCCAGCTGGAAGTGGATATTCAGCAGGAGCATTAAAATCTCCTATAAGAAGAACTTTACCTTTTGAGTCTACAATTTCTACTTTTGGAGATAAATCTCTTCCGGCAGTAGGCCTATCAGAAACTTCGATGATCTCAATACTAGACAACCCAGTAAGCTCATCCATTTGCTCTCTAACAGTAACTCCATCTTCTATATCAATAAATCTAACTTTTCCTGAAGCTTCTGCAACAATAGGTCTTGTATAAGGATCCCATGATGCAACTTTTATTCCAGCCTCTAAATCAGATTGATCTTTTACTTCCAATGTCGCTCCATAAGGAACTTTGTATTGTTCAGTGATTTTTCCACTTGGCTCAGTAATTGTTGCCATAGCATTTCTAGATACAACAACCTCTAATTTGTCTTTATTTGTAACTGTTTTCATATCATCTGAGAAAGTTACAACACCAAGATTCTTATTATAAATTGCGTTATCTTCGGATGAGCTTGAGGCAGCTCCACCAATATGGAATGTACGCATAGTTAGCTGAGTTCCTGGCTCTCCAATAGATTGAGCTGCCACAACACCTACAGCCTCTCCTCTATGAACCAGATGACCTCTAGCAAGGTCTCTTCCATAACATTTTGAGCAAACACCTATAGAAGCCTCACAAGTCATTGGAGATCTTACTTTTAATGTAGCAAGATTTAGTGAATCAATACTGTCAACAGCATCTTCATCAAGCATGGTATCTTTTTCAAATAAAACATTACCATCATTATCAAGGATAGGTTCAGCAATAACTCTTCCAAGGATTCTATCGGTTAATGCTTGTATTATTTCACCACCATCGATAATAGAGGTTACTGTGATAGATTCTTCAGTCCCACAGTCTTCAATATTGATTACTGAATCCATTGAAACATCACAAAGTCTTCTTGTTAAATAACCTGAATTAGCAGTTTTTAAAGCTGTATCTGCGAGCCCTTTTCTGGCTCCATGGGTAGAAATAAAATACTGTAATACTGAAAGGCCTTCTCTAAAGTTAGCTGTGATTGGTGTTTCAATAATTGACCCATCAGGCTTGGACATTAAGCCCCTCATTCCTGAAAGCTGTCTAATCTGTGCTGGAGATCCTCTAGCACCAGAATCAGCATATATATATACAGAGTTAAATGATGATTGCTCAACATCATTTCCATCAGGTGTTTTAGCAGTTTCAGTACTTATTTTTTCCATCATAGCTTTCGCTACTTGCTCGTTAGCTCTGGACCAAATATCAATAACTTTGTTATACCTTTCTCCTCTTGTAACAAGACCTGAATCAAACTGTTTTTCAATAGCCTTAACTTCTTTTTCAGAATCATCAATAATTTTTGCTTTTTGCTCAGGAATAACAAAATCATTTACACCAATAGATGAGCCTGATCTAGTTGAAAAGTCAAAACCTAGATACATTAATTGGTCAGCAAAAATAACTGTTTCTTTAAGTCCTGCTTTTCTGTATGAAATATCTACTAATTTTGATATTAGTTTTTTATTTAATACTTTATTTATGTTTTCAAAACCAACTGCATTTGGAGTAATTCTCCATATTAAGACTCTACCTACAGTAGTTTCATGAATCTGTCTCTCGCCATCTTTATCAGTAATTCTTACTTTTATAGCAGCGTGAATATTTAACGTTTCTGTCTCATAAGCCCTTAATACTTCATCGGGGTCACTGAATACTCTTCCCGCTCCATTTGCGCTGGCATTGTCTCTAGTCATGTAATACAAACCTAGAACAACATCTTGCGTTGGGTTAATTATTGGTGAGCCATCAGCAGGTGATAAAATATTGTTTGTAGACATCATAAGTGCCCTTGCTTCGAGTTGCGCCTCTAAAGTCAAAGGAACGTGCACAGCCATTTGATCTCCATCAAAGTCAGCATTAAATGCAACACATACCAAAGGATGAAGCTGGATAGCTTTTCCTTCAATTAATTTTGGTTCAAAAGCCTGCAGGCCTAATCTATGAAGAGTAGGAGCTCTGTTTAACATAACAGGATGTTCTCTAATAACATCCTCAAGAACTTCCCATACCTCTGGCGTTTCCCTTTCTACAAGTTTTTTTGCAGCTTTAATGGTAGTAGCTAATTCTCTTTGTTCTAACTTTCCATACACAAATGGTTTAAATAGCTCTAAAGCCATTTTTTTTGGCAATCCACATTGATGTAATTTTAAAGTTGGGCCTGAAACAATTACTGATCTTCCAGAATAATCGACCCTCTTTCCTAAAAGGTTCTGTCTAAATCTTCCGCCTTTACCTTTAATCATATCTGCAAGAGATTTAAGAGGTCGTTTATTTGTTCCAGTAATAACTCTTCCTCTTCTTCCATTATCTAGGAGAGCATCAACTGATTCTTGAAGCATTCTTTTTTCATTTCTTACAATGATTTCAGGCGCATTAAGCTCTAAAAGTCTTTTTAATCTGTTATTTCTATTTATAACTCTTCTATATAAATCATTTAGGTCTGAAGTGGCAAAACGCCCACCCTCAAGCGGCACTAGAGGTCTTAAGTCTGGCGGTAATACAGGCAATACATTCATTACCATCCACTCAGGTCTATTTCCTGACTCGTTAAATGCTTCTAATAATTTTAATCTTTTAGATAGCTTTTTAAGCTTAGTTTCTGAGTTAGTTTGAGGTATCTCTTCTCTTATGATTCTAATCTCTTCATTAATATCAAGCTCTTCAAGAAGGATTTGAACAGACTCTGCTCCCATACCTGCCTGAAACTCATCACCAAATTCTTCATATTTTTCAACCCATTCTTCTTCAGTTAAGATTTCTCCTTTTTCAAGGGGTGTTAATCCTGGGTCAGTAACAATATAGCTTTCGAAATATAAAACTCTTTCAATTTCTCTTAATGTTGTATTTAAAAGTAAGCCGATTCTTGATGGGAGTGATTTTAAGAACCATATGTGTGCCACTGGCGCAGCTAAATCTATATGTCCCATTCTTTCTCTTCTAACTTTCGCTAAAGTGACTTCTACTCCACACTTTTCACAAACAACACCTCTGTGCTTCATTCTTTTATATTTACCACAAATACATTCGTAATCTTTTATTGGACCAAATATTTTAGAACAAAATAATCCATCTCTTTCTGGTTTGAAAGTTCTATAGTTTATTGTTTCTGGTTTCTTAACTTCACCAAAAGACCAAGATTTGATTACTTGTGGAGAAGCTAGTCCTGCAGAAATGGTAGTAAAATCATCCTGCCCTGTTTTTAAAGAATTTAATAAGTCTCTCAATTTAATCTCCTAGTTTTCTGAATCTAATTCGAGGTTAATTCCAAGTGATTTAATTTCTTTACTAAGAACATTAAATGACTCAGGGATATTTGCATCCATTTCATAACTTCCATCAACAATATTTTTATACATTTTAGTTCTACCAGATACATCATCTGACTTAACAGTTAGCATTTCTTGCAGAGTATAGGATGCTCCATAGGCCTCTAGCGCCCAGACTTCCATCTCTCCAAATCTTTGACCACCAAATTGCGCTTTACCGCCCAATGGTTGCTGAGTTACCAGGCTGTATGAGCCTGTTGATCTAGCATGCATTTTGTCATCAACTAAATGATTTAGCTTAATAATATACATATAACCAACAGTTACCGGTCTATCGAATTTAGATCCTGTTCTTCCGTCATATAATGTAAATTGACCTGATTCAGGAAGATCGGCAAGCTTAAGAAGATCTTTAACCTCACTCTCTTTTGCACCATCAAAAACTGGAGTAGCTATAGGCAATCCATCTTTAAGGTTATGCGCTAGCTCCATGATCTCAGTATTATTAAACGAATTAATATCTTCTTTATTAGCAGCGTTAGTATTATAGAGTTTGTCTAAGTATGTTTTAAGTTCTGCTGGTTTGGCATTTTCTTTAAGCATTAAATCAATCTTCTGCCCAATACCTTTAGCAGCACAACCCATATGAGTTTCAAGAATCTGCCCAACATTCATCCTAGATGGAACACCTAAAGGATTAAGAACTATATCTACCGGGTGACCATCTTTATCATATGGCATATCTTCAACAGGCATTATTTCTGAAATAACACCCTTATTTCCATGACGCCCTGCCATTTTGTCACCAGGCTGAATTCTTCGTTTAATAGCTAAATAAACTTTAACAATTTTTATAACACCAGGAGCTAAATCATGGCCTCTAATTATTTTTGCTTTTTTCTCTTCAAATCTAGCTTTAATATCCTTAGCATATGATTTATAAGATTTTTCAGTATCCTCAATTACATCATTGATGGTATCTGTATCGGTTCTAATTGAAAAAAGATCATTAAGATCTAACTCTTCTAACCTTTCAAGAGAAAGTGTCTCACCTTTTTTGATCCCGTTACCTTTAATAGCTTTCTTGCCCTTAAGAAGGTCACATAACCTAGTTTTAGTAGCCTGTTCAACAACAAAAGCTTCATCATCTGCATCTTTTTTAGATTTATCTAAATGATCTTGTTCTATGGCTTGGGTTCTTTCATCTTTTTCAACGCCATCTCTAGTAAATACCTCTACATTGATTACAGTACCTTTTGCACTAGACCTTTGAGATGTATCTTTAACATCAGAAGCTTTTTCACCAAAAATAGCTCTTAGCAATTTTTCTTCAGGAGATAATTGAGTCTCACCTTTAGGTGTTATCTTACCAACTAAAATATCACCAGGCTCTACCTCGGCACCCACATAAACAATACCGCAATCATCTAGCTTATTTAGAGACCCTTCTCCAACATTAGGAATATCTGCAGTTATTTCTTCTGATCCAAGCTTTGTATCTCTAGCCACACAAACAATTTCTTGAATATGGATAGATGTAAATCTGTCCTCTCTAGCAACTTTCTCAGAAATTAGAATTGAATCTTCGAAGTTATAACCATTCCATGGCATAAATGCTATTCGTATATTTTGGCCTAATGCTAGCTCTCCATTGTCTACTGAAGGTCCATCAGCAAGAACATCACCTGATTTTACTACATCACCGACTCTGACAATTGGTCTTTGATTAATACATGTATTTTGATTAGATCTTGTGTATTTAACTAGGTTGTAAACATCAGATGCTGATTTAGATTTTTTATCTGTAACTCTAACAACAATTCTTGATGCATCAACATTCTCAACAACACCAGAATTTTTAGCAACGATACAGACTCCTGAATCTCTAGCTACAACTGATTCAAGTCCGGTTCCAACCAAAGGCTTTTCAGCTCTAAGAACTGGTACAGCTTGTCGCTGCATATTAGATCCCATTAAGGCCCTGTTAGCATCATCATGCTCTAAGAAAGGAATTAAGGATGCTGCAATTGATACAACCTGCTGAGGCGATACATCCATTAAGTCGACTCTATCAGATGACATCAACTCAAACTCGCTAGCGTGTCTAACAGCAACAAGATCATCAACAAATTTGTTATTTTTATCTAAAGTAACGTTAGCCTGAGCAATGACGTGTTCTGCTTCATCAATAGCAGATAAATACGTAATTTCATCTGTAACTGTTCCATTTATAACTTTTCTATATGGAGTTTCAATAAACCCGTATTGATTGGTCCTTGAATAGGATGCAAAAGAATTGATTAGACCAATATTTGGTCCTTCTGGAGTCTCAATTGGGCAAACTCTACCATAATGAGTAGGGTGCACATCTCTGACCTCAAAGCCTGCTCTTTCTCTAGTAAGACCGCCAGGGCCCAAAGCAGATACTCTTCTTTTGTGAGTGATTTCAGATAATGGATTGTTTTGATCCATAAACTGTGACAATTGGCTAGAGCCAAAAAATTCTTTAATAGCTGCTGTAACAGGCTTTGCATTTATTAGATCTTGTGGACCTAGCTCATCTGCTTCAGCCATACTCAATCTTTCTCTTACAGCTCTTTCAACTCTTATCAAACCAACTCTAAACTGGTTCGCAGTCATTTCACCAACAGATCTAACTCTTCTATTACCAAGATGGTCGATATCATCAACAATGTCATGTCCATCACGAATATTTACAATACCCTTCATTACTTCAATAATGTCTTCTTTGTCTAAAATATTGTCATTTTCTTTTTTAGAGTCTAGCTTTAAACGTCTGTTGAACTTCATTCTTCCAACTTCAGACAAGTCATATCTTTCTTCATTAAAGAATAAGTTATTAAATAAAGTTTCTGCTGAATCTTTGGTTGGTGGCTCCCCAGGTCTCATCATTCTGTAGATTTCTACAAGAGCTTCGAGCCTATTTGAAGTTGGGTCTGCTCTGAGCGTATTAGAAATATATGGTCCCTTATCAAGCTCATTTATAAATAAACATGTTATATCTGATACATTATTTTCTTTCAGTGCTTCTAAAACTTCGTTATCTATTTCAGTATTAGCTGAATATAGAACTTCACCAGTTTCTTTATTAAAAATATCTTTCGATAGAACTTTTCCAATTAAAAATTCTTCTGCAAGCGTAATTTCACTTACATTGGCATTTGAAAGTTCTTTAATGTGTCTTGCAGTAATTCTTTTTCCTGCTTCGACGTAAACTTTACTTTTAACTTTAATATCAACAGGAAGAGTTTCACCTCTTAACCTTTCAGGAATAAGGGCAAGCTTTACTGAGTCTTTTTCTAAAGAAAAAACATCTTCGTCATAAAACTCTGAAAGAATCTCTTCTGTACCCATGTCTAATGCTCTAAGCATTATAGTTGCAGGTATTTTTCTTCTTCTATCAATCCTGCTAAATAAAATGTCTTTAGGGTCGAATTCAAAATCTAACCATGAACCTCTGTAAGGAATGATTCTAGCTGAATACAAAACCTTTCCTGAAGAATGAGTTTTTCCTTTGTCATGATCATAAAATACACCAGGAGATCTATGCAATTGAGCAACTACAACTCTTTCGGTTCCATTAACAACGAATGAAGCATCAGAAGTCATTAATGGGACCTCGCCCATAAATACTTCTCCTTCTTTTATGTCTTTAACTTCTTTAAAGTTAGTTTCTCTATCGTAGAGAACGAGCTTTACTTTTATCCTCAGTGGAGCTGAATATGATAATCCTTGAACTAAACATTCCTGAACATCATATGTATTTTTACCCAATTCATAAGAAACATATTCAAGGGCAGCATTTCCTGAAACACTTTTGATTGGAAATAGAGACTGAAATACATCTTCAAGTCCCTGTTTTTTCCTTGCATCAGGTGCCACATCAGCTTGCAAAAATTCAGAATAAGATTTTGTTTGAGTTTCAATAAGATTAGGAAGATCCATAACCTTGGTGAAAGTACCAAAGTTTTTTCTTATTCTTTTCTTTTCTGTATAGCTGTATGACATAAATGCGCCCTTTTATTTATTTTTTATATGTTTAATGGTTTATTTAAGTTCTGCAGTTGCTCCAGCTTCAGTAAGCTGTTTTAACATTGCTTCTGCATCATCTTTACTAGCACCTTCTTTAACTGTACTTGGTGCTCCATCTACCATATCTTTCGCTTCTTTTAATCCTAGTCCTGTTATTGCTCTTACAGCTTTAATAACTTGTACTTTCTGATCGCCTGCTGCATTTAATACAACATCAAAAGCATCTTTCTCTTCAGCTGCTTCAGCGTCTCCGCCTGCTGCTGCTGCTGGTGCTGCTGCAACTGCGGCTGCGGCTGTAACACCAAATTTTTCTTCAATATCTGAAATAAGATCTACAAGATCCATTACTGACATTTCTTCTATAGCTTTTAAAATATCCTCTTTACTAGTTGCCATTCTAATTCTCCTTATAATTTAGGCTGATGCCTGTTTTTTGTCTTGAACTGCTGATAGAACTCTAGCTAATTTACTCGGCACTTCATTTAATAAAGTAGCGAATTTACTAACTGGAGCTTGCAACACATTTGCTATAAGGCCATAAGCCTCATCTTTAGATGGAAGGCTAGCAAGTATATCTATTTGGCCTCCATCAAGTAACTGCCCTTCAACCACTAAAGCTTTGATTTCTAAGTTATCAAAGTTCTTTGCATATGTTTTAAGCAATTTAGCTGCTGCACCTGGCTCTTCAAAAGAAAAAGCAAATAAAGATGGTCCAACAAGCACTTCATCTGAACAACCAAAGTCAGTTCCCTCAAATGCTAATTTAGCAAGCGAGTTCTTGATTATTTGAATATGTATACCAGACTGAGTAGCCTTTTGCCTCACCTCAGATAACTCGGTAACTTTTAAGCCCCTTGCATCTGAAATAACTAAAGACGATGCATTAGATGCAACTTCCTTAACTTCACCAACTATTCTTTCTTTTTCACTTTTTGATAACGCCACAGCAATTCTCCTGTTTAAGCCTTTCGGCCATTCGGCGACAAATTGCAAAATTACAATTTGAACACCACCTACGTAGGAAATTAAGTCTTACGACACCTACGGTCTTTGACGGCTGCGTAAACGCAACTATCTAGCTATATAATTTCTTATAAAGCTAAAATTTATACCAGCTCTGATGAGTTAATTTTTATACCAGGTCCCATAGTGCTACTTAAAGCAATATTACCTATATAAATGCCCTTTGCAGATGCAGGTTTTAATTTTTTTAATTCTTCTAATAAAGCAACTGCATTGGATTGTATCTTCTCTAAATCAAAAGAAACCTTACCAATACTTCCATGAATAATTCCATTTTTGTCTGTTCTAAATCTAACTTGTCCAGCTTTAACATTATTAATAGCAGTAGCAACGTCATCTGAAACTGTTCCAGTTTTAGGGTTAGGCATCAAACCTTTAGGTCCTAGTACTTGTCCAAGTTTTCCAACAACTTTCATAGCTGCATTTGTAGAAATAACAACATCAACTGAGATTTCTTCTTTTGAAAATTTTTCAGCAAGGTCTTCCATTCCAATATGTTCAGCACCTGCAGCTTTAGCGGCATCGGCTTGATCACCATCTGCAAAAACAGCAACAGTAACTTGTTTTCCAAGACTGTTAGGTAGCGTAACTGCTCCTCTTACATTTTGATCAGACTTATTAGGATCTACTCCAAGTCTAATCGCTATATCAACAGATTCTTCAAATTTACTAGATTTAACTGATTGTAATATCTCAAGAGCATCCGCCATTGAATATGTCATTTCAGGATCAACTTTTTCAAGAATAATTTTTTGTTTCTTAGTTACTTTGCTCATAGATCTACCTCGACTCCCATGCTTCTTGCTGTACCAGCAATAATTAGAACTGCAGCATCAATATCATTTGAATTAAGGTCTGGTTCTTTTTGTTTAGCTATATCTTCTAACTGTGCTCTTGTTAATTTACCAACCTTTTCTCTGTTAGGCTCTCCACTTCCCTTGGCAATACCAAGAATCTTTCTTATTAAAACTGCAGCTGGAGGTGTCTTAACAACAAATGTAAAAGATTTATCCTCATAGACAGTGATTACAACTGGAAGAGGCATACCTTTTTCAGCACTCTGAGTTTCTGCATTAAATGCATTACAGAAATCCATTATATTTACTCCAACTTGACCTAAAGCTGGTCCAACAGGAGGACTGGGGTTAGCACCGCCAGCAGGAATCTGTAATTTTAGAATATTTGCTACTTTTTTTGCCATTATGTTTTCTCTATTTGAATGAATTCAAGATCAACAGGTGTTGCTCTTCCAAGTATCTGGACTGCAACTTTTACCATATTTCTCTCATAATCTACATTTTCTACAACGCCATTAAAGTCATTGAAAGGTCCATCACAGACTCTTACTACCTCGCCAGGCTCATAGATTGTTTTTGGAGCAGGCGCATCTTCACCGACCTCAATTCTATTAATAATACTATTAACATCATCTTCTGAAATTGGTAATGGTCTATCTTTGGTACCACCAACAAAGCCTGAAACTCTAGGAGTTGATTGGACCAACTGCCATGAATCATCCTCAAGCAACATCTCAATTAATATATAACCGGGGAAAAACTTTCTTTCAGTAGTTTTCTTTGTTCCGCCTTTTAATTCGACGATTTGCTCAGTAGGTATTAAAATTTCACCGAACTTTTCAGATAGCCCGTTAAGCTCAATTTTTTCTTCTAAAGCAATTTTTACTTTTTGCTCATACCCTGAATAGGCTTGTATTACATACCAGTCCATATATTTAACCTAATACCAATTTTGTTAAAAACGTTAATAATGATTCTAGGCCCCAAAAAAATAGACAAAGAACAACAATTGCACTGAATACTACTAAAAATGTCTGAGTTGTTTCTAACCTAGTTGGCCAAACAACCTTTCTTATTTCTGTTCTTGACTCTCGCATCAACTTGATTGCGTTAGATCCAAAACTGGTAATAGATAAAATTCCAAGACCAACAATAAATAAAAATACAACGCCTAATACTCTATATAAAAAAGCTACTTCTACAAAATAACTATTTCCAACAACAGCTGCTGCAAATACGGAAAGAGCAATAAACCACTTAAGTTTATCTACTGATTTCGAAGCTACTACTTTAGTCATATATTTCCTATTTAGGCTGCCATATTAATTTGGCAGGCCAGGAGGGTCTCGAACCCACAACCCCCGGTTTTGGAGACCGGTACTCTACCAATTGAGCTACTGGCCTAAAACACATTTTCATATTCTTCAGAGACAAGTAAGCCGAGACACAAAGGCCTCGGCTAATAAGTCAATTTTTACTCAATAATTTTTGATACTACGCCAGCACCAACAGTTCTGCCGCCTTCTCTAATTGCAAATTTAAGACCTTCGTCCATAGCAATAGGAGCAATAAGCTCAATATTCATTTTAATATTGTCGCCCGGCATAACCATTTCAACTCCACTTGGAAGTTCACATGCACCTGTGACATCAGTTGTTCTAAAGTAGAACTGAGGTCTATAGTTATTCATGAATGGTGTGTGTCTTCCACCTTCATCTTTACTTAGTACGTAAATTTCAGCTTCGAATTTTGTATGAGGAGAAATAGCACCTGGCTTAGATAAAACCTGGCCTCTTTCTACAGCTTCTCTTTCGACACCTCTTAATAGAACTCCACAGTTTTCACCTGCTCTTCCTTCGTCAAGAGATTTTCTGAACATCTCAACACCTGTACAAGTAGTCGTAGTTGTATCTTTAATACCAATGATTTCAAGAGGATCACCAGTATTAACAATACCAGTCTCGATTCTTCCTGTTACAACAGTTCCTCTTCCTGAAATTGTGAATACATCTTCAATAGGCATTAGGAAAGCACCATCTACTGGTCTTTCAGGCTCTGGTACGTAACTGTCAAGAGTTTCGATAAGCTTTGTTACTGAAGGGACGCCGATTTCAGAAGTATCACCTTCTAATGCTTTTAATGCACTACCAACGATGATTGGAGTATCATCACCAGGGAAATCATATTCATTTAATAGTTCTCTTATTTCCATTTCAACAAGCTCTATCATTTCTGGATCATCATTTTGATCTGCTTTATTCATATATACAACGATATATGGAACTCCAACCTGTCTACATAAAAGGATGTGTTCTCTTGTTTGTGGCATAGGACCGTCAGCAGCACTTACTACTAATATAGCGCCATCCATTTGAGCAGCACCAGTAATCATATTTTTAACATAGTCTGCGTGACCTGGGCAATCTACGTGAGCGTAGTGACGTGCAGTTGAAACATACTCAACATGAGAAGTAGCAATAGTAATTCCTCTTTCTCTTTCTTCTGGAGCGTTATCAATATTTGCAAAGTCAACAGCGTCTCCACCGAAAACTTCAGCAGCTACTTTAGTTAGCGCAGCTGTAAGTGTAGTTTTTCCATGATCAACGTGACCAACTGTCCCAACATTAACGTGGGGTAGCGTTCTTTCGAATTTTTCTCTTGCCATCTTTATATGCCTCTCTGAAATAATTATTTTATTAAAATGGAGCTCATAACCGGACTTGAACCGGTGACCTCTTACTTACCAAGCAAGTGCTCTACCACTGAGCTATATGAGCCCGTATATGTAGCATCCTATTTTAAGGTGGCGTATTATCCCTCTAAAAAGTATTAAACTCAACCTTTTTTCAAGATAAATATTAGATTATTTTTTGGTGCAATTTCTGAAGAAATTAGCGTGGTGGAGAGGGTAGGATTCGAACCTACGTAGCCGAAGCGGCAGATTTACAGTCTGCTGGTATTAACCACTCACCCACCTCTCCATTTCAAGGTAGCTATTTTTGTTCTAGAATGAGTTTAAGTCAACTAGTTTATGAAATTGAATACACTTAATAAAAATAAAATTCTTAAAAATATTGATGTGGATAGGATAAATATTGCTATATACAACACTATAGGTTCAACAAATGATAAGTGTAAAACTCTTGAACAAAGCAATGATTTTAATATTGTTTTAGCAGAAGAACAGACGAAGGGAAAAGGAAGAATGGGTAAAGAATGGTCTAGCCCACTAGGAAATATTTATATGTCGATTGCTTTTTCTGGGTCAAAATCCAATGAGCCTTTAAGTTTAATTTCAGGATTGATTTGCCAGGAAGCAATAAATAAAGTGATTGGTGAAGATTCTATTGTCCTTAAGTGGCCTAATGATATTATTTTGAATAAAAAAAAGGTTGGGGGAATATTGATAGAAAAAGAGGTTTTAGGCTCTGATGTAACTAATATAGTGGGGATAGGATTAAATCTAAAACTTGTTAAAAAGGAATCTTGGTGGGGCGACCTCTCAGAATATCAACACATAGATAGAAATGAGCTTATCAATACTATTTTAATAAAATTTATTTCCTACTGCGATAAAGGAATAGATAACTGGAAAGAGAAATGGGAAACTTCATGCATGCATCTGAATTCAAATATTAAAATTCAAAGTAACAACATTAAAATAAATGAAGGGATGTGTATTGGCATTACTAACAGAGGTGCCTTAAGAATTAGTTCAAACAAGGATGGTAAAATTTGTGAATATGAGTATGGTGATATATCAATAAAAGGAGTTTATTAGTTAAATGAAACATTACATTAATGGATTGAATCTTTTAGAAGATTATATACAAGACAACAATAAGATCTTATTTGGTGCTGGATGTTTTTGGGGTGTTGAAAGAAAGTTTTGGGATATTCCTGGAGTGAATATAACAACTGTTGGTTATGCTGGTGGGGACACTGATAATCCGACATATGAAGATGTTTGTTACAAGAATACTAATCATGCAGAGGTTGTTGAGGTTGTTTATGACGTTAACAAAATTTCTCTTAAAGAGTTATTAAAAGTTTTTTGGGAATGTCACGATCCAACTCAAGGGATGAGACAAGGGAACGATAAAGGAACACAGTACAGATCAGTTATATATTGTTCATCTAATGAAGATCTTGAAATTAGCCTAAAAAGCAAAATACAGTATCAAGAAACTCTCCAAGCAAATGGTTATGGTGATATAACAACCGAAATAGTTCTAAGTCCTAAATATTTTCTTGCTGAAGAATATCATCAACAGTATCTTGCAAAAAATCCAAACGGCTATTGTGGTCTTGGTGGAACAAATTGTTCTTTCCCAAACGATTAATTTGTATATAATGTTTTTTTTTGCCGGTATAGCTCAGTTGGTAGAGCAACTGATTTGTAATCAGTAGGTCCCGAGTTCGACTCTTGGTGCCGGCACCATATTCTTAATTTCTATAAGTATTTGGCTTATCAAAGTTTTTTGTATAGCGATCTCTTAATCTAGTTGACCTGGTAGTAAGATCCATATCGATACCATTTATAAATACTTTCTCAGGCATGCTTGATGGCTCAAGAGGATCGGCCTCCCAAATAACTAAATCAGCAACTTTGCCTGGGCTTATGCTTCCTCTGTCTTCTATGTTAAATGAAGAGGCTACATTGCTTGTTAAGGCTTTTATTGCTCCACCATATGACATACCATTAGCAACAGCTATACCGGCCCCCTGCCTCATAAGATGAGAATTATGACTTCCATAATTAAACATCATTAAGACTCCAGCATCTTCAAGTCTGCTTGATAAATTTTTGTTTGCAGCTAACTCATCAAAAGAATTAGGTATGTTATTTATAGGGTTAACTACTAAAGGTATTTTTGAGTCTGCTATCTGCCTAGAAACAAGAGTAGCTTCTTGAGCACCCATTATTATTAAATTAAGGTTATATTTTTTCTTCAGCTCGATAAGCTTAAGAATATCTGATGCCCGATTTGAGCTAATCATTAAAGGCATATTTTCATTAAATAGTTTGAATAAGGCCTTAACGTCTCTTGGTTTGAGTTCTAAATAATCTGCGATTGATGAAGAATCAATTAAAGAATCTATATCTGAATTAGTCCTTACATCTTTAGCAGATATAGATGATGCGAAAGATAAAATATCATCTGTTAATGAAAGCATTTCAGATCTTGATGATGAGCTGCTGCCACCTATTCTTCCGATCATAACCATGTCTTGTTTGCTATCAATATTTAGATTGCTATCTAAAACAAAAAAAGATCCCAAGCCGCCAATTGGGCTAGAGGTATTTCTTGGAAGAGTGATTGCGGATGTTATTCCATTTGATCTATTCCAAGGTATTAATGTTGAGTTTGGATTAAATGCATCATGGATGCTAAACCCAATACTATAAACATTAGATTCATCGTCTCTTGTAACACTTAATGCACCAATTTCTACGATTCCTATTTCTGTAGCAGAAGCTATAAATCCTGGAGTAACAATCTTTCCATCAGCGTCTATGACTTGATCTCCCTGTATTAGAGATTTTGAAACTTTTTTGATTAGGCCATCTTCAATTAATATATTTCCAGAAAATGGGTTGTCATCTATTCCGTTATATATGGTTGCATTTTTAATAACAATGCTCTGAGCAAAAATTGTATTAGCACTGAAGATCAGAAGTGCTAAAAATAATATATCTTTGTTTATCATTATTCTTGTATCCTATTTTTGGTTGGGTTTAATATGCCAAGATCAAAATCTGAATTTGGTACCAGTCCTTTTTCTTTATCAAATGCTATAGCTCCATCAATATAAACTTTTTCAGCAAGAGCATAGACACTGAAAGGATTTTGAGACCAAAGAACAACATCAGCATTTTTTCCTACTTGAAGTGAGCCAGTTTCTTCATATATACCTGCTGCTTTTGCGGGATTGCTAGTAATCCATTTCATGGCTCTGGCTTTAGATATTTTATATCCTGCCTTCAATCCTGCAGAAAGAGCTTTTGATGCTTCCTGATTAAGATGTTGGATTCCTATTTCACTGTCTGAATGAACTATTGCGCAACCAGTTCCATTTCTAGCTTGATCAACTATAGCTACATTAGCTTGCACCATATCATATGCTTCATGTTTAAAACCCCACCAGTCTGCCCATAAGGCTGCGCAAATATTATTTTCTGCCAACAAATCAGCAATCTTATAAGCTTCAACTGCATGATGAAATGCTGTGATTTTGTAATTAAACTCTTTTGCGACATCTATCATCATTGCCATTTCACCAGCCCTATAGCAGTGGTTATGTACTAAAATTTCACCCCTTAAAACTCCTGCGAGAGTTTCTAGCTCTAAGTCTCTTTTAGGTTTATATCCGATTTCTTTTGCTTCATCAGACTTTGATTCATATTCATCCAGACGACTTAAATAAGATTCAGCCTCTATCCAGGCCTTTCTGTATCCAGCAATATTACCCATTCTTGTTGATGGAGCTTGTTTTCTATTGCCATAAACTCTTTTTGGATTCTCTCCGCATGCCATCTTCAAAGTATGAGGAGCATTTGGAAATTTCATAGAATTTATAGTATTTCTTTGAAGATTTTTAGCAGTTACACCTCTTCCTCCAATTAAGTTTGCTGAGCCAGGCAAAACATGGAAGGTGGTTACGCCACCTTTTAGTGCGAGTACAAACTGAGGGTCTTGAGTCCAGATTGAATGTTCCGCCCATACATCAGCTGTAATTGGACTTGTAGATTCATTGCCATCAGAACTAGAAGAAACGCTAGGAGCTGAATAAACACCCATATGTGAATGTATATCAATAATCCCCGGAGTTATCCACTTCCCAGATGCATCCACTTCTATGAATTCAGGTGAGCCTGGTAAATCAGTTCCCATTGCTATAATTTTGCCATCTTTTATTAAAAGATCAGTCTCAGAAAACTCATTACCCTCTCCATCATAGATACTTGCATTTCTAAATATTGTATTTGTAGAAGGCAATGGCTCATAAGATGATTCAAAAGGTGCTTTTTCAGCTAAAGAAATATTTGATATAGAAATTAGAGCGGTTAATAAAATTAATTTGGTATTATTTTTGTTCATCATAAAAGTATATCTACATAGCTTTAGGCTGTAAAAAGAAATTTATCATTTATAATAAATATTAAATACAATTTAGGGACTATGAAATCTTATCAAGTTTTTGAAAATGCTCAGCCAATAAAAGAAGTTGAATTAGACACTCCTATTCCTGAAGGTGATGAGGTTCTGATTAAAACTATTGCTTGCGGTGTTTGTCATACTGATATTCATATTCATGATGGTTTTTTTGACATTGGTAATGGAAAAAAAATGACCTCAAGGATGGTACAGCCTCTTGCTATGGGTCACGAAGTTTTTGGTGAAGTAGTATCTTTTGGTGAGAATGTTAAAAATATTGAAGTTGGTAAAAAATTTGTAGTGTATCCATGGATAGGCTGTGGCGAATGTGAGCCTTGTAAAGCGGATAATGAACATGAGTGTGGACCCTTAACAGCTGAAAACATAGGCGTTGCTGTTGATGGCGGTTACGGTGAATATGTTCTTGTAAAACATTCAAAATACCTTTTTGATGCGGGAAATACCCCTGATGATCTTGCAGGCAGCTATGCATGCAGAGGTCTAACTGCATACAGTTCATTGAAAAAAGCAAACCTTAAGCCCAATGAAAATAAGTTGGTAATTATTAGTGCTGGTGGGCTAGGTTTATTAGCTCTAAAAATTGCAAAGGCTGCATTTAATGTAAGTCCAATTGTAGTAGACATAGATGATTCAAAGCTTGAGATTGCAAAAGCTGCCGGGGCTTCTGAAGTTATCAACTCTTCTCATGAAGGCGCAAAAAAAAGAATTATGGATTTAACAGAAGGGGGAGCAACCACTGTTATTGATTATGTTGGTGCTGAAGCATCGATTCAATTTGGCTATGATTTATTTGGTTTTAATAAAAATGGGTTGTACATTCTCGTCGGAATGCTTGGTGGTAAGTTTGAAGTTCAACTTCCTTTAATGACATTTTCATCCAGGGTTTTGCAGGGATCCTATCTTGGAAGTATTCAAGAAATGAAAGAACTAATGCATCTTGTTAGGGCAGGAAAGATTGAGCCTGTTCCTGTTGAAGCTAGACACGTGTCTATGGCTAATGATACTATCGCTGACCTTAAGGCTGGAAACATACCAGGATTGGTTTGTTTAAAGCATTAAAATAAAATATGAAAAAGTTCAATAAAAATATTATTACTTTTGCAGCAGGCTTTCTGTTTGTTGCTGCCATTTCGTCCGACCCTATAATTCATGAACATTTCGAAGACATACATTCATCAGTTGAATGTGAACTTTGCGAAAATAAAACGCTAGATACCGCACAATCTCAAGCAAAAATAGCTAAAGTTTCATTAACTGAATCAAGATCAGATAAATTAGAAAAAGATCTCTTTTCCCCATATTTTCATAATTTCAAATCAAGGGCTCCACCAAAAACTTAAATTTTTAATTTTTAATTTTTAATTTTTTTTAAGGAGTTCACATGAACAAATTTTTCAACGCATGTATTGTTATGACAGCATCATCGATGTTTTCTTTATCAATTCTTGCACAAGATGTCGAAGAAATAGTGGTTACATCTGCTTTAATAGATTCCACTGAAATTACCAATCCCCTCTATGTTATTAATGGAGATGAGATTGTTAATGATGCAACAACAAGCCTAGGTGATGCTATAGATGGATATCTAGGGATATCTATGGCAGATTATGGTGCCGCTGTTGGACAACCAATAATAAGAGGAATGTCAGGCCCAAGAGTCAAAATTCTCAAAAATGGAATGGTTAATAGAGACGTTTCTGGACTAGGGGTCGACCATTTAAATGATGTTGATTTAAATGATATTCAACAAATAGAAATTGTAAAAGGTCCATCTTCTTTGCTTTACGCTAATGGAACGATTGGCGGAATTATTAATGTAGTAGATGATTGTATTGCTGCTATGAATTTTGAAATTCCAGAAGTAAAAATAGGATATGAAACTCAATCCGTCAATGATGGTAGTTCTGAGTTTGTTAATTTAAAAAGGAATATTAATGGCTTTAATATAAATTTTGGTTATAAAAATTCTGAATTTGGAAACTATGACATACCTAATGGAGCCATTCTCCATGAAGAAGAACATGAAGATGAGCATGGTGATGAGCATGGTGATGAGCATGAGGAAGATCTTGGATATGTTAATAATTCTGATTTTGCAGTTGAAGCAACAAAATTTGGAATTTCAAAAGTAGGAGATTGGGGCTATGTAGGTCTTTCCGTAGACAGCCTTAAAAGTGTCTATGGTATTCCCTTCCATGGCGATGAACATGAAGAAGAGCATGGCGATGAGCACGATGATGATCATGGTGATGAGCATGCTGATGAAGAAGAACATGAAGAGGAAAGAATATTTTCCAGTACTGACTCAGAAAGCTTCACAATCAAAGGGTCTTATAATGTTAACGGCGATTTAGTAAAGAAAATAGACTATACATATAGAGATAGCGATTACACTTTAACTGAAGCTCATGCTGAAGAAGAAGGCCATGAAGAGCATGAAGATGAAGAGGAACATGAAGAGCATGCGCCAACAAATTTCATTAATAATGCTACTGAATATGGTGCGATTTTCGATATGTCTAACGACGTTATGACTCAAAAATTCTCATTTAATTACGTTGACGAAAATACTTCAATCTTTGGAGAAGAAGCATTTATGAACCCTGCAAATAATGAGGTGCTAACACTTGGTTATTTTGTAGGTAGAGACTTTGATCCATTTCATCTTGATTTTGGTATGAGGCTAGATCAAATAGATAGATCTGGAACTGTAACAGACGAAGATCATGGAGATATTGATAGCTACAATGTTAATGAAAATACAAATAGTTTTGCCATAAGCATTGGCAGAGATCTTACTGATAACTTAGATATAAATTTAGGTTTTTCAAGCGTAGAAAGAATGCCTTCAGTTATTGAGCTGTTTATGAATGGTCCTCATTTAGCTACAGGACGATTTGAGGTTGGCGACCCAACATTAAGCAGTGAAACATCAAATAATATAGATATTTCATTTAATTTTGATAATGGTGAATACTTTGGTTATGCAAGCTTCTACATTAACGATGTTGATAATTACATCACTCTTATGGACGAGGATGACGACCATGAAATGCATGGAGATGAACATCATGAAGATGAGGATGAAGATGAGCATCATGAAGATGAAGATGAGCATCATGAAGATGAAGATGACCATGGTCATGGAAACTTAATACATGCAAATTATATCCAAGAAGATGCAGAGTTTGATGGTTATGAAATAGAGTTTGGAAGAACTATTGATCTTGGCAAAGGACAACTTAAATTGTCTTTTGGTAGAGATGTAGTAAATGCTAAATTCTCTGATGGGCATAATGTTCCGAGAATAAACCCATCAAGAAATGTATATTCATTATCGTATGCACAGGAAGATGTGGTCTTTAAACTTGATCTAAAAGATGTAGCAAAACAAAATGATTTTGGTGAAGGTGAAAGTGCAACTGATGCATACCAAATGCTAGATACTAGGATAACTAAAACATTTAATCTAAATGGAAGTAGTAACCTTAAAGTAACATTATTTGGTAAGAACTTGCTTGATGAGGTAGCTAGAAATCATTCCTCATTTGTAAAAAACGAGGTTCCATTACCTGGAAGAAATTATGGAATTAAGTTTAATTTAACTTATTAGGTATCTATGATCTATAATCTCAAAACCCATAATTTACATGGGTTTTGAGGTTTTTAATAAAACTTATGATGAATGCGCAATTAACTTCTGACAAACTAGCAATTACTTTATCTGCGGTCTGTGTTGCTCATTGCTTTCTTACCCCTTCTCTTTTAATTTTTTCTTCAGGATTTTTATTTTCTTTTCTTGAAAACGAATTAATTCACAAATTAATTTTATTATGCACATTACCGATTAGTGTTTTGGCTCTAGCCTTAGGGTATAAAAATCATAAAACTATAAACTTTCTTCTTATAGGAGTTATTGGTTTGACCATGCTTGTTGGTGCAATTTTCTTGGGTGAGATTTTATTTGGAGAATTTGGTGAAAAGGGTCTAACTTTAATAGGTTCTATTTTCATAGCCTACTCACACTTTAATAACTATAGAATATGTATTGACTCAGATTGTTTGTGTCATGATGAGTAGAAACTTATATAAATATATTTTTTAGTCACTTTCGTGAACTAATGTCTTGTAAAATGCATTTTTTATAAAATGCAAAAATAAATGAAAATTAAAATTGGTTTAATATTTTTAATATTAATATCTTCTTTCACCTACCTTTACGCAGAAGTAGAAGAGCTGGTTGTAACTGGAACTTTGTTAGAAAATACCGAGCAGGATTCTTCCCCTGTAGATATTATTACAGACGAAGATTATAAAAATTTTAATATTTCAAATATAGCTGAAATAAGTAAGTATCTAAGCTCGTCTTCTGGTTCACACTTCCAATCCAACACATTGGATGGGGTTGACCAGGGTATGAATGCAATAACCTTGCGTGGTCTAGATCAAGCATCTACCTTACTATTAATAAATTCTAAGAGGCAGACTTTTGCCGGTACTCCCTCCAATGAAGGTGAAGGATATATAGATGCAAATATCATTCCAGAGATAGCTCTAAAAAGAATTGAGGTATTGAAAGAAGGAGCTACCTCGCTTTATGGATCTGATGCGGTTGCGGGAGTAATAAACATTATCACGCATAAGAACTTTTCTGGACTAAAGGTTCAAGCAGGACATAGGAAAACATCTAATTACAATCAAACTGATTCTTCACTAGGTTTATTATTTGGTTCTTCATATAAAAAAACTTCCTATGTTCTAGGTATTAATTTATTAAAAAGAACACCTTTATCGGCTATAGAGATTCCTAGAATTGCTGAACTAGCTATAAGTGGCTTAGGTAGATCTTTTAAAGTTTCTGATGCTGTTTCTTTGCCAGCTGGTATTTGGGCTGGCGATTATTCTAAAAATCAGAAAATTCCTGATCCAAACTGTATTAATAATGGGGGGGTTTTAACAAACTCAACAACATGTGGTTTTGCATACGGAAACAGATTTAATATCGTTAATGATGAAAATCAAATGAAATTCTATATTAACTTAGCCTATCAAGCAGATAGTTTTGATTATGGTATCAATTTCATTTCATCAAATACCAATGTTAATGACAATCCACAATCCCCTTCCTACCCTGCTCTTCCCTTCTTGTCTCGCATGATTCAGCCAGGAGAAGGAGGCAACCCATTTGATGTTGCTGTAAAGTGGTTTGGCCGTCCTCTTGGATCTGATTATGCTTCTCCAAATTCTCCTAAAGACATAGACCAATATCACTTTAGCCAAACAATCAATACATCGATCGGAAAAGATATAGGTTTAGAGGTTTCGTACACCCTCAGCGAGCATTCAAATAAACACCTAAGACCAGACATAATAGATTCAAGATTTTTAGATTCCATTAATGGAACAGATATGGGTATTTCTGGTGGGGAGATTGTTTTTTGGAATCTTTTTGATTCATCCCAAAACTCAGAGGCTCTTATAAATTATGTAAGAGGCTCTGAAAAATCTGTTAAAAAAGCCAATCTTGAAAGCCTGGATCTTATATTAAGATCTAATGCTTGGTCTGGCTATTCGGTTGCATATGGAGTCCAATTAAATAAAGAAGCCCTGAATGTCTCATATGATGAAATTAGTAGAGCTGAGTTTGATACAAATGGAAAGATAATAAAAACTGCTGATTTGTTTTTCCTGGGTGGAGGTATTGATGTCTCTAAGTCTAGAAATAAATATGCTAGTTTTTTTGAAATTGAAAAAGATTTTATTAACAATTTTGGTGTAAGAATTGCTGGCAGATATGAAGATTTTGGAAATGACTCATCTTTTGATCCAAAGCTGTCAGTTAAATACATCGCTAGCGACAATTTAACTATAAGAGCTTCAAAAAGCTCATCTTTTTCCATGCCATCTATGGCACAAATGTTTGCTAGTGATATCAACTTGGGAAGTGTAAGAGATTTTAATGGCACTTCCCCATTTGTACGGCAAGCACAAATTGGAAACCCAAGTCTAAAACCAGCAACATCAATAAATAATAATCTTGGGTTCATATTTAATAAAGAAAATCAAAGACTAAGAGTCGATTTTTGGGATATAGATTATGAAAATAGAATAGAGGTCCAAAGTGCACAAGCTATGCTTATATCAAACCCTAATGGACTAAGTATTACAAGAAATACAGAAGGTGATCTTATTGGTATTACAACAACATATTTTAATGAGGCAAATACCGAGGTTAGTGGAGTTGATTTAAGCTATGAAGCTCTTATGAATCTTGAAAAAAATGGGGTTATATCATTTGCTATAAAGGGAACTTCTATAAATAAATTTCTTACTCCAAATAATAAAATAAATGATGGAGAGGAAGAGCATCATAATAAAATGATAAATAGAGTAGGTAAATATAATTACGATGCTAATACTCACTCACTTCCCAAGAAAAGGATAAATATTTTTATAAACTGGGACTATCTAAATTACGACATTGGCTTAAATGTTCGTCATATTGATGGGTACAAAAATAGCAGGCCTATTTCTGGACTAGGCCTTGAATATGGTTATAAAAATAAGGTCGAATCATTTTTAGTATTTGACTTATCTGCAAGCAAGCTTATCTCAACTAAAAATGGCACCATGGATATAAAATTTTCAATAACAAATATTTTTGATGAATCTGCTCCAAGACTTTATGATGCTCCTGATTTTAGTTTCGATACTAGAGTTCATGATCCAAGAGGAAGAATCATAGGCTTATTCCTTGAATACAAACATTAGGATTAATAAAAATATCAAACATAAAAGGCTCTAAGAGACCTTTTTTATAGAATTTAAACTAAACTCACATAATGAATGAACTAGAAAATACAATATCTCAAGTAATTGAAGAAAACTATATTCCTTTTGAATGGAATGAAAAAATTGATAACGAGTTAGCTGACATTAAGTTAAATAAAAATTTACCAAGAAAGGACCTAACTAAAGTCCCTTTTATAACAATAGATGGTGCTGATGCAAAAGATTTTGATGATGCTGTTCACTGTGTTAAAAATAAATCATCTTTTACGTTAAGTGTTGCAATAGCTGATGTTGCCGAATTGGTTAAACCTGGAACTGCATTAGATAACGAAGCAATTGAAAGAGGCACATCGATATACTTTCCATCAAAAGTTATTCCAATGCTTCCTGAAAAAATTTCAAACAATCTTTGTTCACTAGTCCCAGATGAAATAAGAAATGTCTTGATTTGTGAAATAGTTTTTTCTAATTCTGGTGACCTTCAATCTTATAATTTTCTAGAAGCAAGAATAAAATCTCATAAAAGAATGACATACATTGAAGTAGATAAATATCTTAAAAGTAACTCTACCCTGTCAAAGTCTGTGGAAGATTCAATTCGCTCTCTTAGCGAACTTACCCATATTCTTTTAAAGAAGAGAAGTCAGCGACAGGCTCTTGAGATTGAGGGTCAAGAACCACTATTGAGGATAAATAATGAAGGCAAGGTTGATGAAATAACACTACCCAAGAGGCTGTTTTCTCACCAGATGATTGAGGAAGCCATGTTAGCTGCAAATGTTTGTGCAGCAAACTTTATGAATAAACATTATAAGTTTGGGGTGTATAGAATTCACGAAGAGCCAGAGGAGCTTAAATTAGAGAGCTTGAAGAATTTCTTTTCAATCAAGGGATTTTCTGACTCTTATAAAAAAATTCCGCTCGATCTAATAAATCAATGCCTATCTTATGCGAGAGAAAAGAAGCTAAATAAAGCTCTCCAAACTGTAGTTCTTCAAAGCCTAAAAAGAGCAGAGTATTCCACAAAGGAAGTTGGGCATTTTGGCCTTCAGCTAGAAAGATACTCTCATTTTACCTCTCCTATTAGGCGTTATCCTGATCTTATGACACATAGGCTAATAAAAAATATATTAAATAAAGGTGACTTAGCAATCAATAAAGAAGAGATAGAAGAAGAATGCGTTGAGATGTCAGATTTAGAAAGGATGGCAGAGCGTGCATCTAGACAGGTTACTCAACAGATGATTTGTTACTATCTAAAGCAGTATGTGGGCAGTGATTTTAATGCGGTGGTTACTGGTATTGCAGAATTTGGTCTTTTTGCAGAAATAGATAATTTTTATGTATCGGGATTAATTCATGTTACAGACCTTCCTAGTGACAGATATTTCTATGATAAAGAAGCCAATATATTAAAGGGAAAGAAAACAGGTAGATCTTTTAGATTGGGTCAAAATATATTAGTTACAATAGCCAACATCTCTCCAGAAGAACGTAAAATAACGCTTGTTCCTAAAGAAAAGAAAAAGAATAGATGAATAAAAAAGAAAATGATCTAAGGGTTGGATTCCATAGCATTGAAAGCATACTTGAACATAGTCCTCATAAAATAAAAAAAATTACTCTTCCTGCAAAAAGAGAAGATGGCAGGATAACTAAACTCATACAGAAAATAGAAGAAAATAAAATTCCATTTGAATTCTCAAATAAGGTAAAGCAAGAACCTGAAGCATACATTTCAAGTGATCTTGAGATGAACTTTAAAGATCTAAAATTATTCTTAGATTCAGACGAAGCACAAAACCCATTAATTTTAATACTTGATAATATTATAGACCCAAGAAATCTAGGGGCATGCATAAGGTCTGCGGCTGTTATCGGTGTTGATGCAATGATAATTAATAAGCATCATTGTGCGCCAATTAACTCAATTGCTCATAAAGTTTCTGTTGGTGGGGCTGAAGTAATTAAAATATTTCATGTTACTAATTTGGTAAATTGCCTTAAATATCTTCAAGGTATCAATATAAATATTTATGGCCTTAGTGAACATGCTTCAAAAAGTCATACTGACTATAATTTTACTGAAGCCTCTGCAATAATCATGGGAGCTGAGGAGTCTGGAGTTAGGGAAAAAACCTTGGAAAGGTGTGATCATAAAATAAATCTAAGTAGCAATAAATTATTTAAAAGCTTTAATGTTTCTGTTGCAACTGGGATAATACTTTCAGAGGCGAGCAGACAGCGTCGCATATAAATTTATAGATCTACATGCTAAAACAAAGAACATTAAGAAATCCGATTAAGGCCGTAGGTATTGGCCTACATACCGGAAAAAATATTACTATGGAACTTCTTCCAGCTGAAATTAATTCAGGTATTAGCTTTATAAGAACAGATATTGATGAAAATATAATAATTCCAGCTATAGCTGAAAATGTTGGAGATACTAGTCTTTCTACTGCGCTAATAAAAGAAAATATAAAAATATCAACCATTGAGCATCTTCTTTCAGCAATTGCCGGCCTTGGAGTTGATAACTGTCTTATTAAAGTAGATGGACCAGAGGTTCCAATAATGGATGGGAGCTCTAGTCCTTTTGTTTTTCTTATCCAATCTGCTGGATTGAAAGATCAGGACGCTCTTAAAAAGTTTATTAAAGTGAAAAAAGAAATAACTGTTACAAGGGATGATGCTTATGCTTCTATAAAACCATTTGATGGATTCAAAGTTTCATTTAAGGTTGATTTTGATCACCCTGTTCATAAAACATTACCTACGGAATCAATTATTGATTTTTCTTCAACCTCATTCGTAAAAGAAGTATGCAGAGCGAGAACATTTGGCTATGAGGCAGAGGCTGCTTTGCTGAAGTCTAAAAACTTAGCACTCGGTGCAAGCTCATCGAACGCCATAATATTTGGTGAGAATGAGATTCTTAATGATGAAGGCTTGAGATTTAAAGATGAAACAGTTAAACATAAAATGCTTGATGCTATTGGAGATCTTTATCTTTTAGGTGGAAATTTAATTGGAGAATTTTCAGGATATAAATCTGGTCATGCTCTTAACAATCAATTGCTAAGAAAAATCATTGAAGATCCTGATGCGTATGATGTTATTGAGTTTGAAAATTCAGAAAATGCCCCAATCTCATATGTAAGGCCACCTTTTGGAGATATTGAATAATTAAAATAAGTATCGAAGCTTTTTTTTAACAATTAAAATCTTATGTTAAATATTTTTTCTAAAATTTTTGGCTCTAATAATGACAGAGTAATTAAAGATATGATGCGTCATGTCAATGTTGCTAATGGTCTAGAAGATGAGTTATCCAAACAACCTGATAGCTATTTTAAAACTCTTAAAGAGAAACTTTCTAACGATTACGATAGAAAGAATCCTCATAATATTTTACCTCTTGCATTTGCTGCCGTTAGAGAGGCAAGTAAAAGAACGCTTGGGTTAAGGCATTTCGATTCGCAGATGCTTGGAGGAATTTCTTTAGCAGAAGGAAATATAGCAGAAATGAAAACAGGAGAAGGGAAAACTCTTGTAGCTACCCTTCCCGCTTTTTTAAATTCAGCTATAGGGAATAAGACCATATTAGTCACAGTTAATGATTATCTTGCTAGAAGAGATGCTGAATGGATGAGACCTATCTATGAGTTTCTTGGGTTGAGTGTTGGAATAGTTACGTCAAATCAAGAAATCGAAGAAAAAATTGCTGCATATAAATGTGACATCATATATGCAACAAATAATGAATTAGGTTTTGATTATCTTAGGGATAATATGGCCCACTCAACAGAGCAAAGAGTTCAGTGCTCACTTGATTATGCAATTGTTGACGAAGTCGACTCGATACTAATTGACGAAGCAAGAACTCCGCTAATAATATCAGGCCCCTCTTCAGAAAATTCAGAAATGTATAAACAAATTAAAAAATTTATACCTAAACTCAATAGACAGGAAAGAGAAGAAACAGATGAAGAGCCTCTTCTTGATGGAGAAAGAGGTCATTATTTAATTGACGAAAAAAATAGAAGCGTTGAATTAACTGATGATGGATACGTTCTAGTTGAAGAATTTCTTGAGGAAGCCGGTATTCTTGGAGCCTCAGATGGCCTTTACTCTGTTTCTAATTTAAAAATTATGAAATTTGTTCAAGCAACACTTAGAGCAAGCTTCTTATTTAAAAAGAATGTGGATTATTTGGTTAGGAACGGTGAGGTTCTTTTGATTGATGAGCATACAGGTAGAACAATGCCCGGAAGAAGAATGAGTGAAGGTGTTCACCAGGCACTGGAATGCAAAGAAAATGTTGCTATCCAAAGAGAGTCTCAAACACTAGCATCAACCACATTCCAAAACTTTTTTAGATTATTTAAAAAACTTTCTGGGATGACAGGAACAGCAGATACTGAAGCAGTAGAGTTTAGTCAAATCTATGGCCTAAATGTCATCATCATCCCAACAAATGTTCCTATGGCTAGAGCTGATCTTAATGACTTAGTATTTCTTACAACAGAATCGAAATATAAAGCTCTAATTGAAGAAATTGAACAATTAAGAAAAAAATCTTCTCCCATTCTTGTTGGGACAGTTTCGGTTGAATCTTCAGAAGAAGTATCAGCATATTTAAATAACAAAAAAATACCTCATCAAATTTTAAATGCTAAGCATCACGAAAAAGAAGCAGAGATAATTGCTAATGCAGGTAAACCTGGAATGGTAACTATTGCTACGAATATGGCAGGAAGGGGGACGGATATAGTTCTTGGCGGAAAAAAAGAAGACCAAAGCGATATAGAGTGGAAAGAAAATAATAAAAAAGTTATAGAATCTGGTGGGCTTCATATACTTGGAACAGAAAGGCATGAATCAAGAAGAATAGATAATCAGTTAAGGGGAAGATCAGGCAGACAAGGTGATCCAGGTTATTCAAAATTCTTCTTATCTTTAGAAGACGACCTCTTGAGACTTTTTATTTCGGATGGAAGAAGGGCTACTTTTGAAAGGCTGGGCATGGGAGATGATCATATTGAAGCTAAAATGCTTTCAAGAGGAATAGAAAATGCGCAAAAAAGAATTGAGAGCAGAAACTTTGATGCAAGGAAAAATCTTTTAGAGTACGACGATGTATCAAATGATCAAAGACAAGCTATATATTCTTTAAGGAATCAATTACTAGAAGAGGAAGATATTAGCAGTACTATTGAGTCACTCATCGAGCAACAATTCAAAGGAATATCTAATTTATATGTACCTGAAGAATCAATAGAGTCTCAATGGAAAAGTAAGCAGCTCGATGATTATTTAAAAGAGAGCTATGGACTAGAAACAGATATAGCCAATAAAATTAATAGTAATAAAAAACTTGTACCAAATACAATTGCCGAAGAAATTGTTCTGCAAGCAAAAAATAAATATTCAAAAAAGTTTAGTGATCTTGGTGAAAATAGATTGCTTCTTGAGAAGCAGGTTATGCTGCAAGTACTTGATGTCCATTGGAAAGAGCATTTATCAGAAATAGATCATTTAAGAAATAGTGTTGGTCTAAGGGCTTATGCTCAAAAAAATCCAAAAAATGAATTCAAAAGAGAGGCATATTCAATGTTTGAATCTATGCTTTCGGAAATAGATGTTGAAACTATAAGAATACTTTTCTCATTACAAATATCGACAGAATCTGAGCTAGAGAGCATAAACAAACAAAATAGTTCTCAAGAATTAAAATTGGAAAAAGAGGAAATTAATTCTGATATCTTTCAAAATGAAAAACAAACCACTCCTATAGTAAAAACAAATACTGTGACAAGAAACGAACCTAAGTTAGGCAGAAATGATCTTGTAAAAATTACTAACGGTCAAGATACGCAAGAAATGAAGTATAAAAAAGCCAAACCCATGATTGAAAGTGGTGAATGGAGACTTTCTTAAATTTAATCTTCGTAAAAATCTTCAGATTGAATTGGTCTTGAAATTTTATTATCTTCATTAGCCCAATCACCAAAATCTATAAGTTTGCATTTCTCAGAGCAGAAAGGTCTATAAATATTGTCAGTAGAAAGTTTGACAGGTTTTTCACATCTAGGGCAACTACTCATTTAATAACTCCATATATTTAGTATGTAAAACATTAACTTGTTTTTTTAGATCAGATAGGGTGCTGTTATTGATAAGTACGTCATCAGAAATACTTAGCCTCTCCTCTCTAGAGGCTTGCTTATTAATAATATTCTTAATCTGCGATTTATTTTGAGCATCTCTACTTGAGGCCCTTACTATCTGAAGTTCTAAATCACAGTCAACAGTAATAATCTTATCGTAATTTTTATATGATTTTGTTTCAAAAATGAGTGGCACCATAACAATAGAATATGGTGATGTTGATGTAATAATAAAATTACTAATAGCAGACCGAACTATGGGATGAATAATATTCTCAAGATCCTTTTTTTTTGAAGGATTTGAAAAAATAAGTTCACGCAATTTCAACCTATCAACCTCACGATTATTGTTTAAATACACTTCACCAAATTGAGAAATAAAATCAGTATATCCGGGAGAATTTGTAGATAAAGCTTCTTTAGCAACTTGATCTGCATCTAAGACTGATATACCTAAATCAATAAAGAAGTCGGCAGCAGCAGATTTGCCAGAACCAATGCCACCTGTTAATCCAATAATCATCTGGGTATTATACTTGAGATAAAAAAAAAGGCTTCCAGTAAACTGGAAGCCTTAAAGAAAAAGCCTGACGATTTCCTACTCTCACACAGGGAGACCCTGCACTACCATTGGCGTTAACTCGTTTCACTTCTGAGTTCGAGATGGGATCAGGTGGTTCCAAGTTGCTATTGTCATCAGGCAAACTGGTATGTAACTTTTTATTTTTTAATTCTCACTACAATGTTTTACTCAAATTATGAACCTTGCTTAAGGTTACATGATCAAGCCTCACGAGTTATTAGTACAAGTTAGCTCAACGCCTCGCAGCGCTTACACATCTTGCCTATCAACGTCATAGTCTATGACGACTCTTTAGGAGACATAAAGTCTCTGGGAGATTTAATCTTGGGAGAGGCTTCCCGCTTATATGCTTTCAGCGGTTATCCTTTCCGAACATAGCTACCCGGCAATGCCACTGGCGTGACAACCGGAACACCAGAGGTTCGTCCAATTCGGTCCTCTCGTACTAGAATCAGCTTCCCTCAAATCTCCAAACGCCCACAGCAGATAGGGACCGAACTGTCTCACGACGTTCTAAACCCAGCTCGCGTACCACTTTAAATGGCGAACAGCCATACCCTTGGGACCTGCTCCAGCCCCAGGATGTGATGAGCCGACATCGAGGTGCCAAACACCGCCGTCGATATGAACTCTTGGGCGGTATCAGCCTGTTATCCCCGGCGTACCTTTTATCCGTTGAGCGATGGCCCTTCCATTCAGAACCACCGGATCACTAAGACCTAGTTTCCTACCTGCTCGATCCGTCGATCTCGCAGTCAAGCATCCTTCTGCCTTTATACTTACCTCACGATGTCCGACCGTGATAAGGATACCTTCGTACTCCTCCGTTACTCTTTAGGAGGAGACCGCCCCAGTCAAACTACCCAGCACGCACTGTCCCTGATCCAGATAATGGACCTAGGTTAGAACTTCAATCTTACAAGGGTGGTATTTCAAGGATGACTCCACAAAGACTGGCGTCTCTGCTTCAAAGTCTCCCACCTATCCTACACAAGTAAGGTCAAAGTCCAGTGCGAACCTATAGTAAAGGTGCACGGGGTCTTTCCGTCTAGCTGCGGGTACACTGCATCTTAACAGCGATTTCAATTTCACTGAGTCTATGGTGGAGACAGTGTGGCCATCGTTACGCCATTCGTGCAGGTCGGAACTTACCCGACAAGGAATTTCGCTACCTTAGGACCGTTATAGTTACGGCCGCCGTTTACCGGGGCTTCGATCAAGAGCTTCGCATAAGCTAACCCCATCAATTAACCTTCCGGCACCGGGCAGGCGTCACACCCTATACTTCCTCTTACGAGTTTGCAGAGTGCTATGTTTTTAGTAAACAGTCGCAGCCACCTGGTATCTTCGACCACGTTCAGCTTAGAGAGCAAGTCTCATCACCAAACGCGGCGCACCTTCTCCCGAAGTTACGGTGCTATTTTGCCTAGTTCCTTCACCATAGTTCTCTCAAACACCTTGGTCTACTCGACCTAACCACCTGTGTCGGTTTAGGGTACGGTTTCTTATAACCTGAAGCTTAGAGGTTTTTCCTGGAAGCATGGTATCGACTACTTCCCACTCGTAGAGTGGTCGTTATCAGTTCTCAGCCTTAGCGTTCCGGATTTACCTAGAACACCAGCCTACAACCTTGAACACGGACAACCGTCGCCGTGCTAGTCTAACCTTCTCCGTCACCCCATCGCAGTTATAAAAAGTACAGGAATATTAACCTGTTTCCCATCGACTACGGCTTTCGCCCTCGCCTTAGGGGCCGCCTCACCCTGCCTCGATTAGCGTTGGACAGGAACCCTTGGTTTTTCGGCGAAGAGGTTTTTCACCTCTTTGATCGTTACTCATGTCAACATTCGCACTTCTGATACGTCCAGTTCGCCTCTCAGCTTACCTTCAACCGCTTACAGAACGCTCTTCTACCATCTTAAATAAATTTAAGATCTGTAGCTTCGGTTTATGATTTAGCCCCGTTATATCTTCCACGCAGGCCGACTCGACTAGTGAGCTATTACGCTTTCTTTAAAGGATGGCTGCTTCTAAGCCAACCTCCTAGCTGTTTGTGCCTTCCCACATTGTTTCCCACTTAATCATAATTTGGGACCTTAGCTGACAGTCTGGGTTGTTTCCCTCTCGACTACGGACGTTAGCACCCGCAGTCTGTCTCCCGTGCTCATACTTGTAGGTATTCGGAGTTTGCATCGGTTTGGTAAGTCGGGATGACCCCCTAGCCGAAACAGTGCTCTACCCCCTACAGTAATACACGAGGCACTACCTAAATAGTTTTCGAAGAGAACCAGCTATCTCCGGGTTTGATTAGCCTTTCACTCCTATCCACAGCTCATCCCCTCATTTTTCAACATAAGTGGGTTCGCGCCTCCAGTCGATGTTACTCGACCTTCACACTGGCCATGGATAGATCACCCGGTTTCGGGTCTAATTCCAGCAACTGAGCGCCCTATTAAGACTCGGTTTCCCTACGCCTACCCTAAATGGTTAAGCTTGCTACTGAAATTAAGTCGTTGACCCATTATACAAAAGGTACGCCGTCACAGAACAAGTCTGCTCCGACTGCTTGTAAGCACAAGGTTTCAGGTTCTATTTCACTCCCCTCGCCGGGGTTCTTTTCGCCTTTCCCTCACGGTACTGGTTCACTATCGGTCAGCATAGAGTATTTAGCCTTGGAGGATGGTCCCCCCATGTTCAGTCAAGATTTCTCGTGTCCCGACCTACTCGATTTCACTTAAATTAGTCTTTCGCATACAGGGCTATCACCTACTATGGCTAAACTTTCCAGAATATTTTGCTGGACTAAAATAAGCTTAAGGGCTGGTCCGGTTTCGCTCGCCGCTACTACCGGAATCTCTGTTGATTTCTTTTCCTCTAGGTACTTAGATGTTTCAGTTCCCTAGGTTTGCCTCTTATACCTATGTATTCAGTATAAGATAATACACTTATGTGTATTGGGTTTTCCCATTCGGAAATCCTCGGATCGAAGCTTATTTACCAGCTCCCCGAGGCTTATCGCAGGTTATTACGTCCTTCATCGCCTTATGCTGCCAAGGCATCCGCCTTGTGCTCTTCCTTTACTTGATCATATAACCTTAAAAAAGGTTACATATTTTTTTTGAAGTTTTATCTTCATTTTTGAGAGTAACTTAATAAAATATATTAATTACTTTTTTAACATACACATAAATGCATATGTTACTTTTTAATTGCAGTGATCTTATGTATACATAAATGTATACACTAGAAAATTACATACCAATGATTTTACATATCTAAATGTTCTTTTTTTAATATTTGATTACTCGTGTGGGCGTTTAAAACGCGATTTATCGTTAAGGAGGTGATCCAGCCACAGGTTCCCCTACGGCTACCTTGTTACGACTTCACCCCAGTCATGAAGCACACCGTGGTAAACGCCCTCCCTAAGGTTAGACTATCTACTTCTGGTGCAATCCACTTCCATGGTGTGACGGGCGGTGTGTACAAGACCCGAGAACGTATTCACCGCGGCATGCTGATCCGCGATTACTAGCGATTCCGACTTCATGGAGTCGAGTTGCAGACTCCAATCCGGACTACGAAAGACTTTTTAGGATTAGCACCACCTCGCGGCTTAGCGTCCGTCTGTATCTCCCATTGTAGCACGTGTGTAGCCCTACTCGTAAGGGCCATGATGACTTGACGTCGTCCTCACCTTCCTCCGGTTTATCACCGGCAGTCCCCTTATAGTTCCCGACCGAATCGCTGGCAAATAAGGGTAAGGGTTGCGCTCGTTATCCGACTTAACGGAACATCTCACGACACGAGCTGACGACAGCCATGCAGCACCTGTATCTTGGTTCCAAAAGGCACACTCTCATTACAAGAGCCTCCAAGTATGTCAAGAGTAGGTAAGGTTTTTCGCGTTGCATCGAATTAAACCACATGCTCCACCGCTTGTGCGGGTCCCCGTCAATTCATTTGAGTTTTAGCCTTGCGGCCGTACTCCCCAGGCGGACAACTTAAAGCGTTAGCTGCGCCACTGAAAGACATAGTCTCCCAACAGCTAGTTGTCATCGTTTACGGCGTGGACTACCAGGGTATCTAATCCTGTTCGCTACCCACGCTTTCGCACCTCAGTGTCAGTACAGATCCAGGAGGCCGCCTTCGCCACTGGTATTCTTCATAATATCTACGCATTCCACCGCTACACTATGAATTCTACCTCCCTCTATCGTACTCTAGTGAGTTAGTTTTGGATGCAGTTCCTAGGTTGAGCCCAGGGCTTTCACATCCAACTTAACAAACCACCTACGCGCGCTTTACGCCCAGTAATTCCGATTAACGCTTGCACCTTCCGTATTACCGCGGCTGCTGGCACGGAATTAGCCGGTGCTTATTCTGCAGGTAACATCAGGGTTATAAGGTATTAACTTATAACTTTTTCTCCCTGCTTAAAGTGCTTTACAACCCGAAGGCCTTCTTCACACACGCGGTATGGCTGGATCAGGCTTGCGCCCATTGTCCAATATTCCCCACTGCTGCCTCCCGTAGGAGTCTGGGCCGTGTCTCAGTCCCAATGTGGCTGATCGTCCTCTCAGACCAGCTAAAGATCGTCGCCTTGGTGAGCCTTTACCTCACCAACAAGCTAATCTTACGCAGGCTCATCTAGTAGCGAAAGCTTCAAAGAGAGGCCTTCTTTCTCCCGAAGGAGGTATACGGTATTAATCCGGGTTTCCCCGGGCTATCCCCTTCTACTAGGTAGATTCCTACGCGTTACTCACCCGTCCGCCGCTCTACTCATATCCGAAGATACTTTCTCGCACGACTTGCATGTGTTAAGCCTACCGCCAGCGTTCAATCTGAGCCATGATCAAACTCTTCAATTAATATCATGTTTTGTTGATTTTTATAAAAAATCTAAATTATTTTTTCTCGTATTTTGAACACCCACACGAGTAACCAAATATTTTTAAAGAACAACCGTCTCAAGGACGGACGCGTATTCTAACTAAGTTATTCTAAAGAAGATACCTTTTTTTTTAATTTTTTTGTTTATCTACTAATTTCTTTGTATTCAAGAATTTCATCTTAGATCTAAGCTCACTTCCTACAAGCTCTATAGGGTGATTTTTGGTAGCTTCACGGCTTGATTTCATGAATGGACCACCTGTACCATCATTGCTTTGACGGCAGTCATTTAAGAAATCATTCGCAAAATTTCCAGATTGGATATTTTCTAAAATTCCTTTCATTGCTTCTTTAGTGTCAGATGTTATGACTTTTGGTCCGCTTAGGTAATCACCATATTCCGCAGTATTAGATATTGAATAATGCATATTAGCAATACCGCCCTCTTGAATTAGATCTGTAATTAATTTTGTTTCATGCAAACATTCAAAATATGCCATCTCAGGACTATAGCCAGCCTCAACGAGTGTTTCATAACCTGCTTTTATAAGAGCTGTAATTCCACCGCACAAAACTGCCTGCTCTCCAAATAAATCTGTTTCTGTTTCTTCTTTAAAAGATGTTTCAAGAACACCTGCTCTTGTGCCACCATTTGCTTTTGCATATGACAAAGCTACATCTTTAGCATTAAAACTTTTATCGGAAGTGGCATCTTCATAAATGGCTATTAAAGATGGAACTCCGCCACCATTCTCATAAGTGCTTCGAACTGTATGCCCAGGACCTTTTGGTGCAATCATTATTACGCTGTGGCCCTTTTCAGGTGTTATTTTTTTAAAATGAACATTAAAGCCATGTGCAAATGCAAGTATTGCATCATCCTTTAGATTTGGTTTAATTTCATTGTTGTAAATGGCAGCTTGAAACTCATCCGGTGTTAATATCATAACCAAGTCGGCACCTTTGACTGAATCAGCAACATTTGCAACTTTTAAACCAGCCTCTTCAGCTTTAGCCCATGATACTGACCCTTCTCTGAGACCAACAGTAATATTTACTCCAGAGTCGTGTAAATTATTTGCATGAGCATGCCCTTGTGAACCATAACCTATTATAGAAACATTCATATTTTTAATAATTTCTATATTGGCATCTTCTTCATAATAAATTTTCATAGATTTTCCTTTAATTTTTTTTATTTCTTTTCCTCTGCATAGAGAACATCAATAAGTTTATTTATTTGTCTTAAAATTTGAGTTAGCAAAGTATCGCTAACTGAGGTGGATATTGTCATTTCAGAGACCTCATTAGGCTTTAGATTTATAGTAAGATCATTTTCTAGCCAAGAATATTGAGATACATCTTCAACAGCATCAACATGAAGGCTAGCTATGTTATATCCCCGTTGGTGAAATAGCCCTACCACCCTAGCTAGAGCGCCTGGTTTATTTTCTAAAATAATTAGTATATTTCTCTTATTCATGCTTTTTTATCTTTGCCTAACCATATATCTTTAAGGCTGCCATTTGGAGCTACAAGCATTGGATAGACATGCTCAGACGGGTCTACATATATATCTACAAAAACTAATTTATCTTTTAATGAAAATGCTTTTTTTAGCCCTTCTTTTAGATCTGAGTTTTTTTCAATTTTAATTCCTTCATGACCAAAAGATCTTGCCAGCTCTACAAAATTTGGGAGAGAGTTTTGGTAGGTGCTTTCAGAATGACGGCCGCCATAGTTCATATCCTGCCATTGCTTTACCATGCCCAGCGCTTCATTGTTTATGTTAATAATTTTAATTGGGAGATTGTACTGCAGGCATGTTGAAAGCTCTTGTATACACATCTGAATACTACCTTCTCCAGTAATGCAAACAACCTCTTCTTTAGGATGTGCTAATTTAACGCCCATGGCTGCTGGCAGACCAAAACCCATTGTTCCCATGCTGCCAGAATTTATCCATTTTCTTGGTTCATCAAAGTGGTAGTATTGCGCTGCAAACATTTGATGTTGGCCTACATCAGAAGTTACAAAAGCATTCCCTTCAGTTTCTTGATAAACATGCTGAACAACCTGCTGTGGCAAAATCATATTATTATCAGTTTGATCTAAATACAGATCGTGATTTAAACCATGAAGTGCCTTCCATTCTGATATTTCATTTAACCATGGGATAAATTTTTCAGGGTTATGATTACTAGAGCCATCATTTAATTTATCAATAATCTTATTTAAAGAATTCTTCACCTCACCAAAGAGAGCAATGTTTGCTTCTATAATTTTTGATACAGATGAATAATCAATATCTAAATGTATGATTTTCGCATTGGGTGCAAAAAGACTTGGTGTATTAGTAATACGATCATCAAATCTTGCGCCAATTGCTATAATCAAATCAGCATTATGCATGGCCATATTTGCTTGATAGGTTCCATGCATTCCAAGCATGCCTAAAAAGTATGGGTCAGATGCAGGATAGACCCCCAGACCCATAAGCGTATTTGTTACTGGTGCTTTTAAAATATTATTCAACTTTATTAATTCAGATGATGCATTGCTAGATATGGCACCGCCGCCCGCATATAAAACTGGTTTCTTAGAGGCTAAAATTGCCTCAACTGCTCTTTGTACTTGATTATCACTTGGAGCAACTGGAGGTTTATATGATCTAATATCTACTTTAGAAGGGTAATCATAATTGAATGTTTTATCGGGCGCAGTCATGTCTTTAGGTATATCAATAACTACAGGCCCCTGTCTCCCAGTTGTTGCAATATGGAAAGCTTCTTTTATAATTTTTGGAATCTCATTAGGATCTTCAATAGAAAAACTATGCTTAACGATTGGCCTGGATATTCCAATCATATCTGTTTCCTGAAAAGCATCTGTACCAATTAAATGAGAAGCTACTTGGCATGAAAGAATAACCATTGGGATAGAATCCATGAAAGCCGTTGCAATTCCAGTAACTGCATTTGTTGCGCCAGGACCGGATGTTACTAAGACTACTCCAGGTTTCCCAGTTGATCTGGCATAACCATCCGCTGCATGAGTTGCGCCTTGCTCATGTCTAACAAGTATATGATCAATTTTATTTTGCCTAAAAACGGCATCATATACATGAAGCGCAGCCCCACCAGGATAACCAAAAATAAGCTCAACACTCTCTTCATGGAGTGCTTGCATTAGCATATCTGCGCCAGATAGTTTCAAAACTCAAAAATTAATTTATAAAAAATAAAGCTTACATCACTTTAAGCAATACGTAACAACATTTTTAGAGTTTTTTTAGGTTTTCTACCAGATTTTGCATATCACGCGGAATGGGAGCTTCATATGAGATCATATCTTTTTTATTTTTACTTAAAAAAGATATTTGATGAGCATGCAGGGCCTGCCTTGGAAAGCTCCGGATGATATCAACCAGCTCATTTGATGTATCTTTTGAAATAATTTTTCTTGGATTATATGTACCATCTCCAATAATAGGTAATTTTTTGGATGCTAAATGCACTCTAATCTGATGAGTTCGGCCTGTTTTAATAAGTATGTCTAACAAACAATAACCACCAAAATTCTCCAATAGTTTTACAAAAGTAAGAGCCTCTTTCCCATCATCTCTGATAGCGATTTTAGTCCTATTTTTTTTATCTCTTCCCAAAGGCTCATTGATTTCAAAACTGCCTAAAGTTGATCCAGATGATATGGCTAGATATTTTTTTACAATTTCTCTATTTTGCATCATATCAATAAAATGATTTCTAAATTCTTCTGACCTTGCAACAACTAATATACCCGATGTATCTTTATCAAGTCGATGAACTATTCCGCTTCTAGGTAAATGCTTAAGCTCTGGATATTTAAAAAGAAGACCATTTGCAAGAGTTCCGTTAAAGCAACCAGATCCTGGATGCATGACTAGACCAAAAGGCTTATTAATAATAATAAAATCTTCGTTTTCATCAATAATTTCAAAAGCTATTTCTTGGGGTGCCCAAGAGACTTTCTGCTCCTTAATTGGGTCAACTGTGATCTCGTCTTGGTAAAAAACCATATCTTTTGGTTTAGCAAGTTCATTGTTAACTAATACTCTGCCCTCAAGTATCCATTTTTTTAATTGAGTTCTTGAATACTCAATAAACATTTCTGCAGCGATTTTATCTAACCTGCTTTTGTTATTATCTTCTTTAACGATTTTTGTAATAGACATTGGAACTTATAGAAATTATTTCAATCTAAATATAACTTTTAAAACTTTAATACTAATAATAAAGGTAAAATATCAAAATAATGAAAGAATACAAAAATATATTTAAAATATCTTTGCTAATACCTCTTGCTGTAATCTCGATAACGGGATGTCAGTCAGAAGGAGAAGTCATAGAAAGGCCAGAAAAAATATATTACGACCAGGCACAAAGAAGGATGCTTACTGGAAATTATATTGGTGCAATTGAAGCTCTAGAGACAATAGAAAGCAGATATCCATTCGGTAAATATGCTGAGCAGGCACAGGTTGAATTAATTTATGCACATTTAATGAATTCAGAACCTGAGGCTGCTCATTCGTCAGCTGAAAAATTTATCAGGCTTCACCCTAGACATCCTAATATTGACTATGCCTATTTTATGAAGGGTATATCTAGCTATACGAGGGATAAGAATTTTTTAGTTAGAATTACAGGGACTGATCTCTCTAACAGAGATATTTCAGGTGCAAAAGAATCTTTTTCAGAGCTAGCAGAGTTTTTAACTAGATATCCGGAAAGCCAATATGGCCCTTATGCTAAACAAAGAAGTGTATATTTAAGAAATATGATAGCAAGAAATGAGCTCGCTGCAGCAGACTACTACATAACAAGAAAAGCATACGTTGCCTCTATTCGAAGAGCGAACTATGTCTTGGAGAATATTCCGGGGTCAAGCGAAAATCTTAGGGCATTAAAAATATTACTAGTTTCATATGAAGCATTAGGGTACTCAGAACTATATGAGGATACGAAGAAGGTCATAGCAATGAACTATATAGATTCAGAAGAGCCAAAAGAAGAAAGTTCCTGGTTTTGGAATAGTTTGCAGAAAATCAAGCCTGAATAGTCATGGTATTTTTAAAAACAATTTTTATAATTGTTCCTTTATTAATAGTATTTATATCTGTATTTTTTCTCATATCACTAAGAAATGTTTTTAGTAAAAAAAATAGTGTAAAAAAAATTAAAAATGAAATCTTAACCTGTGCCGTTTGTAATATTAGCGTTCATGAATCCATTGCCTTGAATAAGAATAAAAAGTCTTATTGTTCTGAAGATTGTTTTAACTCTTAATCTTATTCATAAACATAAACATTGCTGGTATATAAAGTAATGCTAGAAGAGTTGCACCGAGAACCCCTATTGTCATTGCCCATGCTAGAGGCCTAAAGAAAACGCTTGAAAATATTAGAGGAGCAAAGCCTCCTATTGTTGTGACTGATGTCGTAATAATGTGTCTTGTTGATCGAATAACAATCTCTGTAATTTCAGCTTTGGTAATCAGTCTTTTTTCAGCCTCTTCTTTAATATGAGATAGCACAATAATAGAATCATTGATTGAAAGACCTACAAGACCAACAGCACCAATAGTTGCTATAAAGCCATAATTTTGATTTCCAATTGTTAGCCCAAGATATGAAAGGCCAATACATAAGCCACCAACAGATAATATAAGAGCAGTTTGTCTAAACGAATTAAGTGCAAAGACAAGACCTCCGATAATAAGAATTAAATACAGCAAAGCTGAAGAGTATATTTGAGATTGAGACTGATTCCTGCTCTCTGCCTGGCCAGACTGCTCTATATAAAAGCCCTTTGGTAGATTTGAAATAAATGCATTCACTGGCTCCTTTAAATAACTTTCTGTAGCAGATGGAAGCTTCCCTGTTTCCACCCAGCCTTGGACTGTATTCAGTTTTTGACTCTGAAAGCGTGTTATTACTCCTGACTTTCTAACTATTTTGCTTTCACCAAAATTATCAATATATTCAAGTGAGCCATTATTTGTGGGCACTGTTAAAAACCTAGCATCATCTATTGCGCTGTTTGATTCGGCACCTACTATTCTTATAGGAATCTCCTTAGACCCATCAAGCATGGTGCCAACACTTATACCGTTACTAACTGACGAAAGCTCATTAGTAATAAGATTTGCATCACTTCCAGAGAAATAAATATTTGAAGAGTCCAATTCAAATTCTAGACTTGTAACATAATTGGAAAGCTCATTCTTGGTCAAAATAATATTTGGAGCGTTGCTTACTATCAGTTCAAGTTTTTCACCCAACATTGCTAAAACATCTCTATCGTTACCCATAATCTTATATTCAATATCTGCAAAAACAGGAGGCCCAGAGAAGAAATTATCAACAAGTATATTAATGTCAGGATTATCATCTGATAACTTCTTGCTTAAAAGTGGAAGATTTCTCATCATCTGATAATAATCTTTAGCATATAGGACTGCTTGAGCAGAGTTATTATTTCCCTCTTTAGAATCACCCCCAACAACATTCATCAATACTCTTGGAAGTCGACTGCCTACAAACCAAACATCTTGCTTAAGCTCTATCAAGCCAGAGTTTATAATTTGATTTCTAACATCAATAGATTTTTTAAGAGTTTCTTCTGTTGATGTGCCTTGAGGCATTTCAACTATCACTTCAAACATATCTCTATCTTGAGGTGGGAAAAAATCTTTTGGAATAGATCCAAAAGTTAAAAAACCAATTAATGGGAACAGTAAAGCTAAAGAAATAGCCCTTCTAGGCTTTAAATATGCCCACGAAAGAAAATTTCTATAGTGCGAAACAATTCTTTCATTGTGATATCCCTCTTTAGAGATATCTCCTCTATTTAAAAACTTTACTTTCTCCAAATAAGTCATCATCACAGGAACGGCAATGAGTGCAAGAATTAAAGAAGATACGATTGACATGATCACAGTTTTTGCTAGCCCTCCTACAAACTCAATACTGGAACCTTCCCCAGTAACTATAGGCAAAAAGGCAAATACTGTTGTTGCAGTTGCTGCTGTTAATGGAGCCACCAAATGCTTAACACTTGCTTTGATTGCATCTTTGGGGTTAAGCGCTAAGGATCTTCTATGCTTATAGTCCTCAACAACAATGATTCCATTATCGATAAGTAAACCAAGGGCAATTATTATTCCACTCATTGAGGTTTGGTGTAATGGAAGGCCGATAATATTGCAACCGAATAGGACCAGTGAAACTGAGAATGGTAAAATTGCAGTTACAACAATGGCTGAGCGAAGTCCTAAAAAAAATAAGCTAAAGGACAATACAAAGAATGTAGCTAAAGCAAAACTTTGAAATAATACTGTAAATTTTTCAGATGAATATGCAGATTCATCATATATTTTTTTTATATATATCTCGCTTGGCAGCTCACTATTTAATTTTTCAACAACAGAATCAGCTTGATTAACGTAATCATTGACTCTCTGAGACATGGTGCCAGTAATGGCAACCATTATTGTTTGCTTGCCATCTATGAGAATTATTTCTTCAACAGGTGTAACTGGCTTCAAAGACACTTCAGCAATATCCCCAAGCCTAATCATTTGGTTATTGTCAAAAACTTTAACTGGTATGTCTTTGATTAAATTAATATTGTTCAGATCATCTTTAAGTGCAAATAGATATTCTGATTGTGAGTTGGAAATTAAGCCAATGGGCTTTTTAGAGTCTAAGCTTTTAACAATATTAGATAACTCTGTAAATGTAAGGCCTGCAGAAGATAGTTTCGCTGAGTCAACTTCAATCAGCACCTCTTCATCTGTGCCACCAAAAACTTTTAGCTTTTCGGTATTGTTGATGCTATTCAATTGCGTTTTTAACTGATCTGCAATTCTGGAAAGCATTACAAGCGGAGAAGCGCCCTCTCCTCTCCACTCAACTCCATACATAACAGTTATAGGAGGGCCGCTTGATCTAATAAGTTTTAAATTGGCCCCTTGAGGAATTAGTGGTTTTACTTGATCAATCTTATCCTGAACTTCAGACCATGTTTGATCAATTAACAAAGGGTCAAGGCTTTGATGAAACTCAATAACTGTAGTCGAAAACCCTTGAGATATTATTGAATCTAGCTCATCTATTTCTGTTACTTCTCTTAATTTAAGTTCAAGCTGTTCTAATATTTGTGTTTCTATTCTTTCGGGAGAGGCACCTGGAAAATTTGTAGTTACAGACCCCCATCTTTGAGCTAACTCTGGATTTTCTTGAACGGGAAGCGAAAGTGCAGATGAGATACCAGCTAAAAGAATAAAGGTTAGAGTTAAAAAAAGAACTCTTGGCCTTTCAAGAAAAATATCTAATATTTTCATTTAGAATCCAATACCATGCCCTGAACTACTTTTGATGCTCCGCCTAAAATAATTTTATCTCCGTTAGAAATAGTTCCATTTACATATGCATAGTTATCATCAAAATAGAGGATTTCTACAAGATCTTTTGTAACGACACTGCTTGTTAAGGTATATAAAGACCAAAGACCTTGGTCTGATTGAGAAAGAGATTTTAGTGGCACCCAAAGACCAGCAGCTTGCTCTTCAAATTGCATTTGTAATTTTGCAACAACCCCAGGTGTTATAAATTTATCAAATTGAAAAATTGCTAACTTTGAATTTGAACCACTGCTCGACATAGGCGCAATCCTTTTTAAAATTGCATTGTAAATTTTATTAGATACCTTGAATTTAAATGTCTGCCCTAGCTCAACCTTGCTGATATATTCCATTGGAAGAGTTACATGTGCTTCAACGAATCTTGAATCAATAATTTCTAAAATTTGTACACCACCATTAATTACAGTACCAGGATCAAGAAATCGGCCCTGTATCACACCATCATATGGTGCTACTAACTTAGCTTGATCAAGCTTTACCTGGTAATATTCAAGTTGTGACTGAGCAGTTAAAAATTCTGAATTTGCTTCATCAAGCTGTTGGTCGGAAACATGACCATCGATTTTAAGATCTTTAACTCTTTTCAAAATTTGCTTTGATAAATTAAATCTAGCTTTTGCCTGTTTTAACTGTGCAGATATCTCGCTATCATCTAACTTAGCTAATATTTGATTTTGTGTAACCACATCTCCAATATCAACATTCACAGATGCAACCCTTCCAGGTATTTGAAAGGATATTTTTGATTGCTGGCTTGGATGAAGTATCCCTGGAAACTCTTTATTAATTAAAAATGATTTTTGCAATTTAGCTTCCAAAATCTCAACAGATTGAGCAGCAATAAACTGTGGCTGCAGCAAAATTAATGCCCCAATTACTAGCATTCTAAGATTGTTTTTATAGATAAATTTACTTTTCATTTTTAAGCTATATTTTTATGTTTACAGTGTCAACATATTAAACGATATGTTTACAGTGTCAACATTAAAGTGTTAAGATCTTCAACCATAATATGACTAAATCTTCAAAATCGTATCATCACGGCAATCTTAAGCAAGAGCTAATATTGTGCGCATGTAGGCTTTGCGAAGAATATGGGTACGAATCTTTAAGCATGAGATCTATTGCAAAAGAGAGCGGAGTTTCTCAAACTGCACCTTATAGGCATTTTGATACTAAAGAATCTTTATATGCATATGTTGCAATGGAGGGCTTTAAAAAACTTAGTGCTGCAACAAATATAGATATTTCAAAGAAAGTTACTAAAGACAATATGGTTAAGACTGGAATAAATTATATTAACTTTGGCTTGGGTAATGCCAATACATATGATTTGATGTTTGGAACTGCTGTTGGTGATTTTTCAAATTACCCAGATTTGTTAGATTGTGCCAATGGTACATATGAAAATATGAAGTTAAGTTTCTCGAAACTTGCACAAGATCCAGAAGACGTAATTGCATATAAATGCATTACTTTGTGGTCAATGCTTCATGGTCTAGTTGGTATACTTAGAAAAGTTGCTGTTGTTGATAATATGGATCCGGAACAAGACCATGGCCCAATAAAAAGTGCTAGTTTAATTGGTGCTAATCTTGATGAGCATTTGGATAAAGTTATAACAGGTATTATTCAGAGCTAATTACTTCTATAGTTATTTTTTCTGAAACAAAAGGCCCTTGCCCACCAAAATTATTTATTGTAAAACTTGCATTATGAACTGGATTACCAAGAACTAATTGCAAGGTATGAGTGCCAGGTTCAAGCTCAATTACTGCTTCAGTTTGACCTTGCCCAAAATGAAGATGATTATCATCAAACGGGATCCAAGTTGTTGGGTAATCCTCGCTATCTACTAAAAGATGATGATGACCAACTGCAAAACATTTATCTTCCATAGCTTCATTTAAAGCACCAGCTGGAACAATCTGAATATTCTCTGAACCAAAAGCAACTTTCACAGATGTGGTATTTGAGACGAATCCATCTTGAGGAGAGGCTAAAAAGACTCTTGGTCTTTTTTCTCCGCACTCTGCCCTATCGTTTGCGGTAGCTACTGCGGCAGAAACAATAACAGCTCCCATAAAGGTATTCGTAACTGCAGCTGGGACTAATAAGCACCCACTTAAAAAGAAGCATGTTATTCCAACAGAAAAAAATTTACGCATATGACCCATCAACATAAGTTAGCGTATTTATATTATCTTTACTAGTGGATTTAGTTACATGTGCTATAACAATTGTATGAGTATGATAGGGAATTAGTTTATCTACCTTACAAAAAATATTTGCCTGTGCATTTGCAAGATAAGGAACCAATTCGGTATCCCAATTAGGATCATCGAATCTTTGGTCATGCATAGCTTCGCTTGAACAAACATTTGATATGTTTTGTTGGTCTTTTTTCAATAAGTCAATACAAAAATCTGTTCCTTCTATAAGGGAAGAGTGTATTTTTGAGTCCTTATTTATACACACAAGCAGACTTGGAGGATCCATAGATATAGATGTTACAGATGAAACAGTAATTGCATTACAATTTCCATCTTCTGTTTTATTGGAAAGAACACTTACAGAGTATATATAACTCCTCATTGCTAACCTAAAATTATCTTGAATGCTCATGGATGAATTATACTTTGGATAAAGATTATATTTATGATTAATTTTGCACACACATTATACAAAAAGATATGAATAGCATAAGAATATCTGGAGGCTTGCTTAAAGGTAAAAAAATTGATTTTGACTACAGAGATAATTTAAGGCCAACAACTAATAAGCTGAAAGAAATATTATTTAACTGGATTCAATTTGATATAACTGATAACTACATATGCTTGGATCTTTTTGCTGGAACTGGTTCTATGGGTGTAGAGGCAATCTCTAGGGGTGCAAGTAAGGTATTTTTTATTGAGTTAAACAAGAAACATTACCAAAATATAAAGAAGAATATATCTAAGCTAGATCTTCAAGATAATGCAAAATTGGTTTTTAGAGACTCTTTCTCTTGGATCCAAAAAAATGATTTATCTAAATTTGATCTAATAATCATTGATCCTCCATTTGAAAAAGGGTTCGAAGAAAAGATCTTAAAGCAAATTTTAAAAAAAAATGAGCTAAAGAAATCCTGTAAAATATATATCGAATATAGCAAATTCGTTGATTTAGAATTACCAAATACTGTGAATGTAATAAAGGAAAAAAAACTTGGAGATGTAAGAGCTTTGCTTATTGAAATATGAAAATAAGAATAGGGACAAGAAAATCAGAATTGGCATTATTTCAAGCAAACTTTGTTAAGAAAAAAATTATTGGCCTTGGCCATGAGGTAGAGATTATTCCTATTATTTCTGAGGGCGATGTAACAGATGGGCCCCTTCATGAAATTGGCGGGAAGGGTCTTTTTGTTAGTACTCTTGAAGATGCGTTATTAAAAAATAAGATTGATTGCGCTGTACATAGCCTCAAGGACATGCCAGCAAAAATGAATGATAATTTTACCTTGGCTGCTGTAATTGAAAGAGAGAGCTATGCTGACATATTGGTAAAAAAGAATAATATTCTGTTTAATGAAATGCCAAAAGGCTCCATTATTGGAACTTCGAGTCCAAGAAGAGCAGCTCAAATTTTAAGTTTAAACAAAAATATAGATATACAGCCTATAAGAGGGAACATAGCAACAAGACTAGACAAGCTCCAGAATGAAAGCTTTGATGCAATAGTTGTTGCTAGTGCGGCCCTAAATAGACTCAATATAAAATGTGAATTCTTTGAAAAGTTCAATTTAAAAGACATGGTCCCGGCGGCCTCACAGGGCTATATTGGTATTCAGTGTTTAAATAAAGAACATGATGTTAATAAGGCTATAAGTTCTATTAATTCTGGAATTGATATGATGCTTGCTGAGGCAGAGCGGAGTTTTGTAGAGGCTTTAGATGGTTCATGTATATCTCCAATATGCATACTATGTGAGCACAAAAATGATGAGGTAAATATTATTGCAAAAGTTCTTTCAGTAGATGGCCAAAAAGAAATTTTGCATAAAACACAAACAAATTTATCTAATCTAAATGAGGAGATGGAAAGACTAATAGACCTCTTCGAAAGAAAGGGCGCGAAGTCGCTTATTTTATGATTGTAAATACTCGTCCCGCATCTTTATCTGAAAATATCAATCTTCTTGCAAGAGATCAAATGCTAGATATAAAAAATATCCACCTATCCGTACTAGAGCCAAATGAAAGTTCTTTGGATAATCAGAGATTTGATTTGTATGTAGGCAAAATTTCAGCTTACAAGAATATTATTTTTACCAGTCAGTCTGCAGTAAAATTTGGTTCAAAAATTCTTAATTTGAGAGATCTTTCTAAAGTATTTGATGGTGAGGTCTATTCAATTGGTCCAGCTACATCTCTAGAACTTCAAAAAATAGGAATTAATCCAGTAGTTGCACAGTCCCATAATTCTGAGGGGTTGTTAGGGACAATTAAAAATAAAGTAGGCAGGAGTTTATTGTTTTGTGGCAAAAACTCTAGAGGTTATTTAAAAGATAATTTAACAAATTTAGATGTAATCGATTGCTATGACCTAGTATTCAATGCAAGTGAATTAAACCAACTGGATGAGAGTGATGAAATTATTCTTGTATATAATTTCAAAACATTAGACTTCATTGTTTCGTCGCTAGATATAGAAATTTTAAATTCCAAAGTTTTTATTGTTGCTTCTAATAGAATTTTAGAGCAATTAAAAGAGTCTAGAAAAAATATTAAGGGTCTTAAGGTATACGTTGCAGACGAGCCAAGTGACCTTCAGATGCTTAAAAAAGCATCAAGCTTTATCTAGTCTTTTTACCATTACCAGATTTCATAGAAGTAAAGAACTCATCGTTTGTTTTAAATGATTTGAGTCTGTCAATTAAGAATTGAATACCTTGAGTATCTTCCATCTCATCTAATATTTTTCTTAAAACCCACATTCTTTGAAGCTCATCATCAGCTGTAAGTAAGTCCTCTCTTCTGGTTCCAGAACGTCTAATGTTGATGGCAGGGTATATTCTTTTTTCAGCAATCTTCCTCTCTAAATGTATCTCCATGTTGCCCGTACCTTTAAATTCTTCATAAATAACTTCATCCATTTTTGAGCCAGTATCAACCAGAGCAGTAGCTAAAATGGTTAGACTTCCACCCTCTTCTAAGTTTCTTGCGGCACCAAAAAATCTTTTTGGTCTTTCTAGGGCATTTGAATCAACACCACCACTTAAAATTTTACCTGAAGCCGGTTGAACAGAGTTGTAAGCCCTTCCTAAACGAGTAATAGAGTCTAAAAGTATTACAACATCTTTCTTATGCTCAACAAGTCTTTTTGCTTTCTCTATAACCATATTGGCTACTTGCACATGTCTCGTAGGCGGCTCATCAAATGTACTAGCCACTACCTCACCCTTAACTGTTCTCGACATTTCGGTAACTTCTTCTGGTCTTTCGTCAATTAATAAAACAATAAGCTCCACCTCAGGGTTGTTGCTTTTTATCGAATGAGCAATACTCTGAAGCATTAATGTTTTACCTGCTTTTGGCGGTGAAACTATTAGGCCCCTTTGGCCCTTTCCTATAGGTGCTATTAAATCAATAATTCTTGATGAAAGATCTTCTTTAGAGCCACTACCTTGCTCAAGAGAAAGCCTTTCATTTGGAAATAATGGAGTTAGGTTTTCAAATAAAATCTTGTTTTTTGTTTTTCTGGGGTCTTCTCCATTAATAGTATCAACCTGTATTAATGCAAAGTATCTTTCCTTATCTTTAGGAGTTCTAATTTTTCCAGCAACAGAATCTCCTTTTCTTAGATTAAATTTTCTTATTTGACTTGGCGAAACATATATATCATCTTCACCTGCGCAATATGAGCCCTCGGGAGATCTTAAAAAACCAAAACCATCGTTTAATATTTCTAAAACACCGCCACCATATATATCAACACCTTCAGAAGCTTTGAATTTAAAAATCTTGAATATTATTTCTTGTTTTTTAAGTCTTCCCACATCTTCTAATCCAAGGTCTTTTGCAATATCAACGAGCTCGCTGATTGGTTTAACTTTAATTTCGGTTAGGTTCATTTGGTTTCCCTATGTATTAGTTATATTTGGATTTTGAGAATTATTGGAAATATATAAATCGGATCTTTAAAAAATCATAAATCTTTTTTAGCAAAGATGCAAAACAAATGACTTCTTATTTAGCTTTTATAATAAATTCTTCAAGTTGCTGCTTAGTCAAGGCTCCAACTTCTGTTCCAATAGCCTCACCATTTTTAAAAAGCATTAGTGTTGGTATCGATCTAATGCCATATTTCACTGCCGTATCTCTATTAGAGTCAACGTCCATTTTACACACCATAATATCTGTATTTTCATTAGCTATTTCTTGAACTGTAGGAGCTAGTTGCTTACAAGGCCCACACCACTCTGCCCAAAAATCAACCAATACAGGCTTATCGGAATTTAATACATCAGTATCAAAGTTATCTTGGTTTACTATATTTACATTACTCATTATTTGTTTAACTCCTTGGAAATTTCTTTTGCTGCATATGTAAGAATCGCATCTGCACCCGCTCTTTTAAAGCATAAAATTGATTCTAGCATAACTTTATTATCTAACAAGCCATTCTCAATAGCATGCTTCAACATGCTGTATTCTCCGCTAACTTGATATGCAAATGTTGGAATTTGAAATACTTCTTTAACCTTAGATATTATGTCTAAATAGGGCATACCTGGTTTTACCATAACTATATCTGCACCTTCATTAATGTCCATTGCAACCTCATGGATAGCCTCATCAGAGTTTGCTGATGACATTTGATAGGAAGATTTAGAACTATTGCCAAGTTTAGAAGATGATTTCACTGCTTCTCTAAAAGGACCGTAAAAGCTAGAACTATATTTAGCTGCGTAAGACAAAATAATGGTATTTTTAAAGTTGCTTTCCTCTAATGCCTCTCTTATAAATTTTACTCTTCCATCCATCATGTCAGACGGAGCAATAATGTCTGCTCCAGCATTTGCTAGACATAACGCCTGTTTTACAAGAGCGCTTACCGTTGAATCATTATCTACATAGTCATCAATAAGAACTCCGTCATGGCCATGATTTGTATAAGGATCTAAAGCGACATCAGAGATAATAATTAAATCTGGATAATGTTCTTTGATAAGTTTTATAGCAGAGCATGCTAAGTTATTTTCATTGAAAGCCTCTGAGCCTGCTTCATCACGCTTTGATGAATCAATTACAGGAAAGATTGCTATGGATTTTATGCCCAGTTCGCATATCTCGCGAACTTCTTTTATTAAAACATCTAGCCCATATCTAAAGACATTTGGCATCTTGTCAATCTCTTCAATTCCATCTGAGTCTTTTACAAAAATAGGCTGTATCAGATCATCTGTTGTAATTTTATTT
>Ga0208023_1000013_pt1 | contig 114078 bp, 85 predicted proteins | sample Colrivmet1370A02_FD_187625 | JGI IMG/M metagenome (GOLD analysis project Ga0208023, IMG submission 187625) | Estuarine microbial communities from the Columbia River estuary - metaG 1370A-02 (SPAdes) (version 2) | ecosystem: Environmental > Aquatic > Marine > Intertidal zone > Estuary | place... | reverse complement strand
TTTTTATTTCCTGAAGTTTAAAACACCTTTTCTATGAACTTTTTCTAACAACCTTTTCCGTTATTAGCGGCTGCAAATGTACTAACTTTATTCCATCCTAAACAACTTTTTTTAAACCTTTTTTTGAGAAAAAATACAACTTCAAAACAAAACGCTGTTTTTAAGCTGATTACAAAAAAATAAATTTATCTGGAGTTGGCTTTCGCAATAAGCGGATTGCTAAGATATATTATTTATTATTAACCCACAATAGCAAAATGAAAGAATTTATTATTTTTTTAAGGATTGATTTTCAACTTCAACTCTACTTTTACTTAATTCTACATAATTAAAATTAAGCTTAGATGGCATTTCTTTTAATAAACCATCAGCAAAGGCACGTTGTAAAATATCTTCTATTAGATAATCTTCATTAATATTTTCAGGATCGTACTTTTCTTTCAGAGACAAATTAAATATTTTTGCAGTGGTATTATACCAAAAGGCTTTCCAACCACTTCTTAAGTCTTTCACTAAATCAAATGATGTTTCCCCAGTTTGTCTATGGATCAATTTTATAAGAATTCTACCTTCGGTTCGTGTTAGTTTTTTAAGCTGGTCGGTAAATTCACCTTCTAAATATTTTTGAACTCTTATTGTATATTGCTTTTTCTTCCTTTTAGATTTTATATTATCAATCCTATCATTTAAAACTTCTAATCTTTCAGCAGCTAATTTAGCATACGGATAAGCCTTCAACGTTTTTTTTCGAAACCAGTAATAATATCGCTGATCATAACTTGATTTAAATTTCAGTTTTTTTAATAATAATATTTCATCCAATTCTATTAACAAAGTATCTCCTTCAAAAACATAGTATTGCTCTGATAATGGAATAGCGTCTTTTTCTTCTTGCGAATAAGCAGGGGTACTTAAAAAAAGAACCAGAAATATTAAAATTATTTTTAAAAATTTAATCATACATATATATAGTATCCAAAAAGATTGCAAAAATACAATATTCGAATCGCTAAATCAACAATTACAATCCTAATTTAAACATAAAAAATTATTTAAATTTTATGCATAAACAACATTTTAGTATCTTCGTTCGCTCAAACACAATTGTATTATGAATAAAAAAATTTTAAATAAAAAATCCATTGATTTTTTAGAAAAGTATTTAAATAATGCGTCTCCTACAGGATATGAAAGTGAAGGTCAAAAAATTTGGATGGAATATTTAAAACCATATGTTGACACTTTTATTACAGACAACTATGGTACTGCTGTCGGAATCATAAATCCGGATGCTGAATTTAAGGTTGTTATTGAAGGACATGCTGATGAAATTTCCTGGTATGTAAATTACATTACACCAGAAGGTTTGATTTATGTTATAAGAAATGGTGGAAGTGATCATCAAATAGCACCATCTAAAATTGTAAATATTCATACTAAAAAAGGTATTGTAAAAGGAGTTTTTGGATGGCCTGCAATACATACAAGATTAAAAGGAAAAGAAGAAGCTCCTTCTTTAGATAATATTTTTATTGATGTTGGATGTAAAAAGAAAGAAGAAGTTGAGGCGCTTGGAGTACATGTTGGTTGTGTTATTACTTATCCAGATGAATTTTTTATTTTAAATAAAAACAATTTTGTTTGTAGAGCTTTAGATAATCGAATGGGTGGATTTATGATTGCCGAAGTAGCCAGGTTATTAAAAGAAAATAAGAAAAAGCTTCCTTTTGGATTGTATATTACAAATTCCGTTCAGGAAGAAATTGGACTAAGAGGTGCCGAAATGATTACTCAAACTATAAAACCTAATGTTGCAATAGTTACTGATGTTTGTCATGATACCACAACACCAATGATCGACAAGAAAAAAGAAGGTGAAACAATTTCAGGAAATGGACCTGTTATTAGCTATGCTCCTGCTGTTCAAAATAATTTAAGAGAATTAATTATTGAAACCGCTGAAGCTGAAAAAATACCTTTCCAAAGAATGGCCTCATCAAGAGCAACAGGGACAGATACTGACGCCTTCGCTTATAGTAATGGAGGTGTTCCTTCTGCATTAATAAGCTTAGCTTTACGTTATATGCATACCACAGTTGAAATGGTTTCAAAAGATGATGTCGAGAATGTAATTAAATTAATTTATGAAACATTACTAAAAATAGAACCAAAAAAAGGGTTTAGTTATTTTAAATAAATGAGTTTGTTAAAATTTTTATTGGCCATAATAAGGCTATTGCTATTTATACTGGTTACATTTATTATTTTTAGTTTTATTTTAATTACCAACATATTTTATAAAAATAAATCAAAAAAGATACAACGTGGAATTGTATATAGGAGAAGTATTATAAGAATATTACATTTTATTTTAGGTTCTAAAATTACAGTGTATGGAAAGGAGCCTAAAGTTTCAGGGCTCATTATTTCAAATCACAGAACATATTTTGATGGCATTGTTATATTAAAAAACATTTTAGCTTATCCTGTTGCTAAAAAAGAAGTTGAATCGTGGCCGTTAGTTGGGAATATTGGTAAAGCTACAGGAGCAATTTTTGTTAAAAGGGAATCTAAAGAAAGTAGAAAGGAGGCCATTAATAATGTACGTAAGGTTTTAGAAAATGGATTTTCAATATTGAACACTCCTGAAGGAACAACTCATATTGAACCAACAACTATTGCATTTAAGCCTGGTGCATTTGTACTGGCTTCAGAATTGAGAGTTCCAGTTCTTCCCGTAGCCATAGATTATAAGGATTTGAATGATGCTTGGATAGGAAATGATACTTTTATTCCACATTTTTTAAGATGTTTTGGAAAATGGAGGACAGAAATTAAAGTTAGTTACCTAGAACCTATTGTTTCAGATAATGTAGATGAATTAATTACCTCTTCAAAAAAACAAATTGATGAGGAACTTATTCGATTTAGAAAAGAATGGAACTCTAATTAGAACTAAAATTATTAATATAAAAACACCCTTCATTATATAAATGATGGGTGTTTCTTTATATATAACCTCACTTTTTTAACTTATTTTTGTATTCTAAATTAATATTTTACTATTAAAATTCTTGATGAAAAATACTATTGCAGAACGAATATTTGATTTTTTAAAAGATTACCCTCCCTTTAACTTAATTTCGAAGGAAACATTATTAGAAATCGCTAAAAATGTAGAAATTCAATACTTTGAAAAAGATCAAATAATATTTGACCAAAATGATGCTCCTCATGAAAATTTCTACATAGTTTATGAAGGAGCTATCCGTTTATATAGCTTTGTTAACGATAGAAAACACAACTTAGATATTTGTGATGAAGGTGACCTTTTTGGACTTCGACCATTAATAATGAAAGAAAGTTATTTAATGGGAGCTGCAGCAAATGAGGAAACAATATTATATGGTATTCCTATCGTTTTGTTTAATGATATCATTTTAAAATACCCAAAAGTTAGCCAGTTTTTAATTGCAAGTTTTGCTACAAATACTCGAGACCCTTTTTCTGACAAACATAAAGGAAAACTATTTGCCAATATTTCTTCAGTCCAAAAAATTGAAAATAGCTACTCCGAAACACAATCTGCAAAATATTGTAAAAACCCAATTACTTGTTCAATAGATACTTCTATTCAAGAAGCATCGATTATAATGACAAAAAACATCATAAATTCTATTATCATTGCAGAAAATAATGTTCCAATAGGAATTATTACAGATAAAGATATTAGGACAAAAATTGGAACAGGGGCTTATACTATTTCTGAAAAAGTTAGTGAAATAATGTCTAGCCCTGTATTTACTTTCCCAGAACAAATTACAGTTGCAGAAGCTCAAATTGCATTGTTAAAACATAAGGTTTCACATATTTGCATTACCAAAGATGGAACTGACAAATCTGAACTTGTTGGTATTTTAGCAGAGCATGATTTAAATATTATGCAAGGAAATAACCCTACATTTTTAGTTAGAGAAATAAAATATGCCAAAGATGCAGAAACCCTAAAATATATTAGAAAAAAGGCATCCGAACTTACAAGAGGCTATTTAGAACAAGAAATACCGATTTATTTTATTACGAAAGTAATTTCAGAAATAAATACTGCAATTACCAAAAGAATTATTAGACTAGTTATTTCTGAAATTGGAGAAGAACCACCTGTAGCATATACTTGGCTAGCAATGGGAAGCCAAGGAAGAAAAGAACAGTTATTAATGACCGACCAAGATAATGCATTGGTATTTGAAAATGTAGAAGATGCAGATTATCAAAAAGTTAAGGAATACTTTTTAAATCTTTCTACAAAAGTGACTGAAAAATTAAACATTGTTGGATTTGAATATTGTCCGGCTAATATTATGGCAAGCAATCCTAATTGGTGTTTATCCCTTAAAGAATGGAAACATCAATTTAAAGATTGGGTAAAACACCCCACTTCAGATAAAATATTATTGAGTATTATATTTTTTGATTTTGAATATATTTATGGAGACAATAATTTGTATACTGAAATGGCTAACAGCGTTTTTAAATACATCTCTAAAAAACAAACCTTTTTAGGTTTTCTAAGTAAAGTTACAATTGAAAACCCTGCTCCTTTAGGCTTTTTTAAGCAATTTTTAGTAGAACAAGATGGCAAAAATAAAGACCAATTTAACATTAAAACTAGAGCTATAAGACCTCTTGTAGATGCTGCAAGAATATTTTCATTACACTATAATTTAAGGGTAAACAATACAATTGCTCGTTTTGAAAAATTAATGGAAGTTGAGCCTCAAAACCGAGACTTGTTCGAATCTTGCGCAAATGCTTTTAAAATATTATTGCAGTTTAGGACCTTACAAGGGTTAACTAATACTGATAGTGGAAAATTTGTAGACATCAATAACTTAAGTAAAGCAGACAGATTAAAACTAAAAAGTTGCTTTAAACCAATTAAAAACATACAAGAATCTTTAAAATTACGCTTTAACGTTTCACAAATCCCTTAAATATGTTTAATCTTTTTAAGAAAAAAATATATCCTGAATTTTGGCAGAAACATATTGACCTTGTAAAGAACTGCACCAAATATTCAAATTATGAAAATATACGTTTTGTTGCTTTAGATACTGAAACTACAGGGTTTGATTATGAAAATGATCGAATTTTATGCATTGGAGCAGTCGGCATCAAAAACAATAAAATTTCAATCTCAGATTCTTTTGAAGTTTATGTTAAACAAGATATTTTTAATAAAGAAACTGTCAAAATTCACGGTATTAGAAGGAATGGAAATGAAGTTAAGGTTACTGAAGAGGAAGCATTAATCCAGTTTATTGAGTATTTAGATGATGCCATAATTATTGCCCATCATACTAAATTTGATATGACAATGATTAATTGTGCACTTAAACGATTAAAACTTGGCCCTATTAAATCTAAACAGCTAGACACCAATTATATACATAAAAAAATCACCTCCGAAGATCGCTTTAAAAAATTGTATAGTTTAGATGATCTATGTAAAATTTACAATGTAAAAATGCACGATAGACATACCGCGCTTGGAGATGCTTTAATTACCGCATATATTTTTTTAAAACAGATTTATAAACACAAGAAAAACAACCCGTTAAATCTAATTAACTTAGTTAACACCAACTACAATTTAAATAAATAACTTCTATATTTATTATTCATAATTTCGTAACTTTAAAGTTTAGCATTACTTTAATAAATATGAAAAACACTATCTCCGAACGTATTTTCGATTTTTTAAAAAACTTTCCTCCTTTTGACATATTAGAAAAAGAACAACTTATTAAAATTTCATCTAATGTTAAAGTAACGTACGTTGAAAAGGATAGTTTCGTTTTTAAACAAGATGAAAACCCACACCTAAATTTTTATATTGTAAAAGATGGCGCTATTGGATTGTACAGAACTATGGGAACTGATCAAATACTTGTTGATATATGTGATGAAGGGGATATTTTTGGCTTGCGACCACTTATTCAAAATGATCAATATTTAATGAGTGCAAAAGGAAATGAAGAATCTATTTTATATGCTATTTCTGTTGAAATTTTAAAGGAAATTATTAAAACTAATGAAAAGGCTAATAAATTTATTATAGCTAGTTTTTCATCTAATATTAAAACTCCTTATGCAAAAACAAATAATGGTCAATTGTTTGCTAATGATTATACACTTGAATCAAATAATACATTTTCGGAAGTTCAAACAGCGAACTACAGCAAAAACCCAATAACTTGTTTAAAAGATTCTTCAATTAAAGAAGCAGCCAAAATAATGAGTTCAAATAGAATTGACTCAATTATAATTGTTGAAAATAAAAAACCCATAGGGATAATTACTGATAAAGATTTTCGCTTAAAAATTGCAACTGGTTTAGTTAAAATAGATGTGGATATTGAAAAAATCATGTCTTCGCCAGTAATTACATTTCCAGAAAAAATTACGGTTGCAGAAGCGCAAATTGCAATGATTAAATATAAAATATCGCATCTATGCATTACTAAAGATGGAACACCAAATTCTGAACTTGTTGGAATATTATCTGAACACGATATTGTGGTCTTGCATGGCAATAACCCTTCAGTATTAATAAAAGAGTTAAATCGAGCTACAGATGTTCAAACACTAAAATATATAAGAGAAAAAACAACAAACCTCCTCAAAGGGTATTTAGCACAAAGTTTACCAATTACTTTTATTTCTAAAATTATTTCTGAAATAAATGATGTTTTAACTATTAAAGCTATTGAACTCTCATTAAAAGAAATGGGCAACAAACCACCTGTAAAATTTGCTTGGTTGGCATTAGGAAGTCAAGGTAGAAAGGAACAGTTACTTAAAACTGATCAAGATAATGCTTTGGTGTTTGAAGACACCTCAATTGAAGACTACCCAAATACTAAAACCTATTTTTTAAAACTTTCAAAAAAAATAAATGATATGCTTCAAATAGTTGGCTATGAATATTGTCCTGCTAATATGATGGCAAGCAATCCTAATTGGTGTTTATCATTATCTGAATGGAAAAAACAATTTGATACTTGGATTAAAAAACCAACAGATGATGCCGTAATGATGTGCACCATATTTTTTGATTATAATTTTGTTTATGGTCATAAAGATTTAGTACATAAAATGTCTAAAAGTATCTTTAAATCTATCGCTTCTTTCGAAATATTTTTAAATTTCCTTGGAAGGAATGCATTAAGAAATCCAAGCCCTTTAGGTTTTTTCAGACAATTTTTAGTAGAACACGACGGTGCCCATAAAGATCAATTCGATTTAAAAAGTCGGGCGTTAATGCCTTTAATTGATGCTGCTAGATTGATTACTCTATCTCATAATATTAAAGATAAAAACAATACAATTTCAAGATTTAACAAACTAGCCAAGGTTGAACCACAAAATAAGGATTTATATCTTTCTTGTTTAGATGCTTTTAAAATATTATTGCATTATCGAACAGAGCAAGGTATAAAACACAACAATTCTGGGAGATATATAGATTTAAATACCTTAACTAAATCAGAGAAATTAAAATTAAAAGGGTGTTTTAAACCACTAAAAGACATTCAAGATTTATTAAATATTCGATATAACTTAGCTCAAATGATGTGATATTCTCTTGGTTTAAAAATAGAAAACTACCTCTTTTTTGGAAAGCTTATTTAAAAAAGTTTAAGGAAAAGCAACCTAAAAGTATTGAAGAAACTCGCTTTGTTGTTTTTGATACTGAAACTACCGGGCTAAATATTGAAAAAGATAAAATATTATCAATTGGAGCAATTGGATTAGAAAATAATATTATAGATGTTTCGGATAGTTTTGAAATCTATTTAAAACAAAATGATTACAATCCGGATACGGCTCAAATACATGGTATTTTAAAGAGTGGAAACTTAATAAAACATACGGAAAGAAGAGCATTAGAAAACTTCATAGACTATATTGGAAATTCGGTTTTAGTAGCCCATCATGCTGCTTTTGATATTGAAATGATAAATGTTTCATTAAATAGAATGCATCTCCCTAAACTTAAAAATAAAAGTATTGACACTGGTATTTTATATAAAAAACTAGAAGGAAAAAAAGATAGCCATTTTAATTTAGATTTTTTGTGTGATGAGTTTAATATCCCAAAACACGATAGGCATACCGCTTCTGGGGATGCCTATATCACAGCTCTTTTATTTTTAAAAATTATTTCGAAGCTTAAAAAAGAAAGAACCGTTCATTATTCCGATTTGTTTAGAATTCCTAATAAAGAAGGTTTAATTTAATAAACCAAGTTCACTGAAAACCCAATAATTATATTATAAGAAATCTATCTTATTCTTTCTGCTTTTTATAGACTAATTGTCCTAATTCTACCGCAATTCCAGTTTTAGCAAGTACTGTAAAAATAAATGCACCCATTGCCCAAATTCCAAGAGTTACTGAAATTTCAACCAAGGAAGGTGTGTACTCTGCAATTTTACCCCACGGTCCTGGAATAAATCCCGGTACAATTAATCCAAATCCTTTTTCTATCCAAATCGCAACAAATAACATTCCACATAAAACATACAAAATTTTTAAATTACTTCGTACTTTATGAAATGTTAGGGCAACCGTAGCAACAACGTTTAAACTAATTGAAGTCCAAATCCATGGTAATAAGGCTGTTTTACCATCTAGACCAAAAAACAAATAAACTGCACTAATACTATGGTGTGTTGGAGCATAAAACTCTTTAAATAACTCAGAAATTAACATAATTAAATTAATTTGAGCTGCAACAGTAACGATCATACTAATTTTTTTAATCGTTTTATCTGGAACTTGAAATGAAGTAAATTTTCTAATAATTGCTAAAACAATAATTATCAATGCTGGACCAGCTGCAAAAGCAGAAGCTAAAAATCTAGGTCCTAATAAAGCATTATTCCAAAATGGTCTTGCTTGTAAACCTTGATATAAAAACGCAGTAACCATATGAATTCCAACAGCCCAAAAAACAGACAGGAATACACCAGGTATATATACTTTTGGATTGGGAACTTTGCCTTGATATCGTTTTATTAAAATATATAATGGAATTGTAATATTTATAAATAAGTACCCATTTAATACTAATACATCCCAAGTTAACATAGAATTAGGAAAGTTAAAAACTCCAATTACTGGAATCATGTGCCATAATCTGGCAGGACCTCCCATATCGGCAATAACAAAGGCTAAACACATAAATAAAGCCGCTACAGCTAAACCTTCACCTATTAATACTGCCTGTTTAAAATCTATATTTTTAAGTACATAAGCAGGCAAAACCAGCATTACTGCTGCTGCTGCTACACCAACTAAGAAAGTAAAATTAGAAATATATAATCCCCAACTCACTCTATCAGTCATACCTGTAGCGCTTAGTCCTTCTTCCAACTGAATACTATAATTATACATACCAAATAGCATGATAAATGATAATACAGCCATCCAAATATGGTAAACTTTACTTCCGTGAGTAACCTCTAAAAAGGCATCTTTTACTAAACTACTAAAAACTTTTAATGTCTTCATTTTATATTTATTTGGCGTAATCCTTAATCCATATAATACCAAAACTTAGGTTCAGTTCCTAAATCTTCTTTTAATCTAAATACTTTTTTATTGTCTAAAATCCAACGAATATTACTATCTGGATCTAATAAATTACCAAAAGTTCGTGATCCGGTTGGACAAGCTTCTACACAAGCAGGGTTTTTACCTTCTCTTGTGCGCTGCACACAAAAGGTACATTTCTCCATTACTCCTTTTTTACGCAATCTATTTCCTAAATAATGTTGATTTTTATTTACTTCCTCTTCAGGAACCTCAGGAGTTTTCCAATTAAAACGTCTTCCATCATAAGGACATGCAGCCATACAATATCTACATCCAACACACCAATCATAATCAATAACAACAATTCCATCTTTTTCCATCCAAGTAGCTTCTACAGGACACACCTCAACACATGGTGGATTATCGCAATGAAAACATTGAGTTCCCATATAAAAATGACCTTCAGCAGGAACTTCGTGGTAATAATTATCATCAGATTCTTCAAAATTGAATCCTTTACCATCCTCCATTTCGTGTATTCTTATATACTGCATTTCGGAAGACCTATCTTGATTATTTTCCTCAACACAGGCATTCACACAATCCATATAACCTTGACACTTAGAAATATTAAAGGCATAACCAAATAACACATCCTCTTCCGCATCTTTGCTTGACATATTTAAATTTTTCCCAGTACGTAATTCATAGGAACGTGTTAATCTATCAACTGTTTTATCTTTTTCTTCATTGGTCATTAACTTGTAATTTCCTTTAAAGTATTCTTCCCACTCAATTGCAGATTTTTCTTTACTCTCATCTCCACTTACAACACTACAAGCTGTACTCACTGCTCCCGCACCAATTGCTAAACCTGCTGTTATTTTTTTAAAGGCCGACCTTCTGCTCATAGGAACATCCATAATTTGATCGTAACCATCTTTTGGTTTTTCACTTTCACAAGACTCTGAAGTTTTTCCACAACCACATGATTCTGTTTTTTTTGACCTACCAAGGTTTAATGAATACCATTTTTTATTATCCTCACTCATTGTTTATCTTTTTATTAAAACAATTATTATGTATTATGTATTATCTATCTACGCTCTATTTCCTTCTGGGTATTAAATCTAACAGGCCAGCGTTTTTCAAAAGCAGGTTTATGCGGATTATGGCAATTAACACAGGTATTTGAAAGCCTTGGTGGTGCCCAACCTCCTAATTGCTTACCGTGTGCGCCTCCTCTCCAATCTTTAAATTCTTGTTGATGACATTGACTACACAATTTATAACTATAATTAAAATCAATTTCACTATTAGTTAAACTATGTAAATTATCCATATTATTTGAAGTATGGCATGTTGCACAATTCATAACTTCGGCTCCTGCATGTTGTAATTTAATATTCCAATGAGCTGCTTTTGTTCCTACCTGAGCTTGTTTTAGTTGTTCAATTGGTTTTGTATGACACTCGGTACAATTATAAGATGAAATCTGACTTTTTCTTTCTGGAATTAAAAACTCAACACCATCTTCATTAATAGGAACAGTTTTAATGGTTTCGTTAAATTTATCTGAAGAAACAGATAATTCTATATCTGTAACACTTTCAGCTTCAATTTTATCCTTAACTGTATGGTATTTATGTTCATTTGAATGTTTACAAGACATCGCAAATAAACAAATAACAATTGTTATTACACTAGCTACTATTTTTGTTGTTGGTTGCTTCATTATTTACCTTATAAAATTTCCAATATCAGTCATTTCTTTATTATTCAACACATGACATTGCCTACAATTAGAGCGCTCAGGATGCAATACTCTAATTTCTTTTGGAGCCGAAGGCCCTGCATGACACGCCAAGCAATTTTCGTGTAATTGTATTTGATGTGGAATGATTGGTGGTCCTCCTTCAAATGCTTCATTGTTTATACTTGGCCTTGAAAATGAACCTGAATTTGTTCCTTTAAACAAACTTTCAGTTTTTTGAGGAACATGACATTGCCTGCAATTTACCTTTTCAGGGTGAGGAACGACTGGGGTAAATGCTTCAAATTTTGAAACATAACCACCATTTTCATGACATTTTAAACAACTTTTATCCCCCATTGTTAAATCATTAACAACTGGGTGTGGAATACTTGGAGGTGCTCCGTGAAATGCTCTATTATTATAATAAGTATCTAAACTTCTTCCTCCTTTATAATCTTCGCGCATCGTTGCATAATCATTAGCAAACCTTGAACGCTCAAAAACTCCTTTTTCCGAAGGTATTAATACTTGTCCGCTTTCAACTGGAAGTTGAACATATGCTTCCTCTTGTTCAGTATAATAACTTTTTGACCAAGTATAAATTGTAGCTATTATTAACAAAGCAAATATTCCTATAAAATATAATCGTTTCATAATTAATGAATTACTTTGTTACACTTTTTCAATTTTTACAGCACACTTTTTATAATCTGGTTCTTTTGAAATAGGACAAAAAGCATCTAAAGTAACATCATTTATTAATAAACTCTCATCAAAAAACGGCACAAACACCTGACCCTTAGTAGGCAAACCTCTTTCATTTATTGAAGCTGGTAGTGTACAACTTCCTCTGCGAGAAGTTACTTTTACTTTTTCTCCATTTCTAATTCCAAATTTTATGGCATCTTCAGGGTGTAATTCAACATATGCATTTGGCATTGCTCTATGTAATACAGGAATTCTTCTTGTCATAGATCCTGTATGCCAGTGTTCAATAACACGTCCGGTATTTAACCAAAATGGATATTCTTGATCTGGCATTTCTGGTGCATTTTCGAATGGACGCTGCCAAATTACCGCCTTTCCATCAGGCTTTCCATAAAAATGGAAATCTTCACCATTATCACAAGCTGGATCATATTTTGAGTTAAATCTCCACTGAGTAGATTTACCATCTACATAAGGCCAAATAGCACCAGACTCTTTTTTCAACACTTCCAAAGGAGCCATTCCATGCTTTGCTCCTTCGTGGAATTGACGATATTCATTATAAATTTCTTCTACGTGATTTTCTTTTGAATAAGGAAATAAATCTCCATATCCCATACGTTTTGCTACTTCAATAGTCATCCAAGCATCAGGAGTTGTTTCACCTGGCCCTTCAACCATTTTATCCCAATGTTGTGTTCTTCTTTCAGAGTTACCATACAAACCTCCTTTTTCAATATGCCAAGATGCAGGTAGAATTACATCAGCAACATCAGATGTAGGTGTTGGAAATACATCAGAAACAACCACAAAACAAGATTCTTTCTCCATTGCTGGTCTATAACGGCTTGTTTTTGGTAATGATACTAATGGGTTTGTTACCTGAGTCCAAATAAATTTAATCTCTCCACGGTCAACTGCCCTAAACATTTCTGTAGCATGGTAAGTTGGCTTAGAAGGAATTCTTTCCACCGGAACTTTCCATATTTTAGCAGCAAGCTCTCTATGTTTAGGATTCATTACAACCCCTTTTGGTAATTTATGAGTAAATGTACCAACTTCACGAGCGGTACCACAAGCTGAAGGTTGCCCTGTTAACGAAAATGGTCCATTTCCAGGTTGTGAAATTTTTCCAGTTAATAAATGAATATTATAAACTAAATTATTCATCCAAGTTCCTCTAGTATGCTGGTTCATTCCCATACACCAATAAGAAACTACTTTTTTATTTGGGTCTCCATATATATTAGCTAAATACTTTATATCTTTTACAGATACTTTTGAATATTTCGCAACCTTCTCTGGGGTATAGTCCTTTAGAAATTCTTTGTATTCTTCAAAGTTTATAGCTTCTGGTTTATCTGTAAATTTAAATTTATCTTCAGTACCATAACCAATATTTGTTGAACCTTTACTAAAATTACAGTGTTTTTCAACAAAAGATTTATTAACCCAACCGTTATTAATGATTTCATAACAAATTGCATTTGCTACAGCCAAATCGGTTTGAGGTTCAAATAATATTGATTTATTAGCTGCCATACTTGAACGTGTTGTTCTAGTAGCGAAATCAATAATCTTAGCCCCTCTATTATTTTTTTGTTCTAACATTCTTGAAAATAATACTGGATGCATTTCCGCCATATTATTTCCCCAAGTGATAAAATAATCGGCATAGTCAATATCTTCATAACATCCCATTGGTTCATCTGCACCAAAAGTTGTTAAAAACCCAGTAACTGCGCTTGCCATACACAAACGTGCATTACAATCTAAATTATTTGTTCCAATAGCTCCCTTCATTAATTTAGATGCTACATACCCTTCTGGAATTGTAGATTGCCCTGAAGTATACATTGCTACGGAATCTTTTCCATGTTTTTCAATGGTACTTTTCATTTTACTTGCAACAAGATCTAATGCCTCATTGATAGGCGTTTTCACATAACTACCATTTTTCTTAACCAATGCATGAGTTAAACGATCCTTTGCCTGGATGCACATCGTTTGGTGGTATCCTTTAACGCAAAGTAGCCCTTTATTAACTGAACTATTTGGATCTCCTTTAACAGCAACAGCTTTTCCATTCTCCACTCCAACCAAAATTCCACACCCTACACCACAAAATCTACAAGGTCCTTTTTTCCAATCTAAATTTCCACCTTTTGGAATGTTTTCTATTTGCTCAGCAGCAAAAACAATTCCGGGAAACATTGTTGCGGCAGCAGTCATTGCCGCGGCAGCCGCCATTTTTTTAATAAAAGATCTACGATCTACTTTTGTTTGTTCCATAATGATTTTATTTAGCATCAAATCCTGAAACCAATGACAAATGTTTCAAGCCTTTAATTTCTAATAGTTGATTATATAATTCTGTATCTTCTTCTTCTGAATTTGTATCGGTTACAATTACAATAACCGCATGAGTTTGAGCTGGAATAATTTCACAATTATCAAATTTGCACAGCTCACTCATTAAAACTTCTTTTTTATTCTCTTCATAATGAAGGATATAACTTTTTATAGGCATCTGTTGGAATAATTTCTTATGTTACAAAAATATATATTTTCGTAACTTATAATATGATATTTATCAGTTTTCAGAGCTTTCAACTCAATTTGAAACGTCTCTAAATAAGAGTTTAAGATTAAATTATCTTTATTTGCAACTAGCAGTTTATCAACAAATAATAAGTTGTATTTATATTTTGAGATCATAAAAAAAGCAGTTATCCAATCGTATAGATAACTGCCTAAATATAAAGGAAACAATATTTACTTAATTAAAGAACCTTCTTTAATTGCCGCTACAATATCTGGATTTAACAATGTTGAAATATCACCCAAATTTGATGTTTCATTTTCAGCAATTTTTCTTAAAATTCTTCTCATAATTTTTCCAGATCGGGTTTTAGGCAACCCAGGTACAAACTGAATTTTATCAAGTTTGGCAATTGGTCCAATTGTACGACCTATTAAATCATTTATTTCTTGTCGCAAATAATCTTCATTTTCAGATGGCTCATATAAAATAACATATGCATATAATGCATTTCCTTTTATTTCATGAGGAAAACCTACAATGGCAGATTCAACTACATTATTGTGCTCATTTATGATATTTTCAATTGGAGCTGTTCCCAAATTATGACCTGAAACAATTACAACATCATCTACTCTACCTGTAATTCTATAATTACCTTCTAAATCTCTAAATGAACCATCACCCGTAAAATATTTCCCTGGAAAAGCTGTGAAATACGTATCTTTAAATCGTTTATGATTTCCATAAATGGTTCTCGCTATTGATGGCCAAGGGTATTTTATACATAATTTGCCTTCTGCAGGGTTTGTGTTTAATTCATTCCCTAGTTCATCTACTAAACAAGGCTGAATTCCAGGCAAAGGACGTGTAGCAAAAGTTGGCTTAGTAGGTGTTACTCCAGCTAATGGAGAAATCATAATTCCACCTGTTTCAGTTTGCCACCACGTATCCACAATTGGAGATTTTTGCTTTCCAATTTTCTCATCATACCAATGCCATGCTTCTTCATTAATTGGTTCGCCTACGGTACCAAGAACTTTAATTGAACTTAAATCATGTTTTTCAATTAAAGAATTTGGCTGTGCAGCTAATGCCCTAATTGCGGTTGGAGCTGTATAAAATTGATTTACCTTATATTTCTCAACAATTTGCCAAAAACGACCATAATCTGGATATGATGGAACACCTTCAAACATCAAAGTAGTTGCTCCAGCAGCCAATGGACCATAAACAATATATGAATGTCCGGTTATCCAACCTATATCAGCAGTACAGAAATAAATATCGCCATGAGTATATTGGAAAACATTTTTAAAACTATAAGCAGTGTGCACCATATAACCAGCACAACTATGCACCATTCCTTTTGGTTTACCTGTTGATCCAGATGTATATAATATAAACAACATATCTTCAGCGTCCATTTCTTCAGCTGGGCATACATCATTTGCTTTTGCTAATTCCTCGTGCCACCATACATCTCTTCCTGGTTTCATAGTAACTTCAGAATTGATTCTATTTAATACAATTGACGTTTCAATTGTTGGTGTTGTTTCTAAAGCCTCATCGGCAATTGATTTTAAATCAACCGCTTTCTTACCTCTAAAAACACCGTCGGTTGTTAATAAAACCTTGCATTCGGCATCATTAATTCTTGTTGAAAGTGCTACAGAGGAAAATCCTGCAAACACAACAGAATGAACAGCTCCAATTCTAGCACAAGCTAATACAGCAATCGCTAATTCTGGTACCATTGGCATATAAATACAAACTCTGTCTCCTTTTAAAACTCCTTTATTTTTAAGCACATTTGAAAATTTGCAAACCTCAGCATGTAATTCTTTATACGTTAAAATTCTATTTGCTTCATTTGGATCATTTGGTTCCCAAATAATTGCCTTTTCATCTCCTCTGTTTTTTAAATGTCTGTCTAAACAATTTTCTGTAATATTTAATTTAGCACCTTTAAACCATTCAAATTTTGGCGTATCCCAATCAAATTCAACAACTTTATCCCATTTTTTACGCCAAGTAAAGGTTTCTGCTATTTGGGACCAAAAACCTTCTGGATCGTTTACACTATGCTGGTATGATTTATAATATTTAATAAAAGAATCAACTTTTAAATCGTCTAACGTTTCTTTTTCTTCTTCCGTTGCATGCTCAAATACACCTATTTTATGAAGTTTATATTCATGTGTAATTTCATTTATTATTTCGGGATCATCAATTGTTGAAGGAATAGAATATTGAACTCCATCAGCAATATTTCTCAATAATTTGCGAAGTATTTTACCAGAACGTGTTTTTGGCAATCGTGAAACGACCAATACTTTTTTTAATGAGGCAACTGGGCCAATTTGTTGTCTAACTGTCTGTACAATTTTATATTCTAATTCAAAACTTGAAATATAATCACCCGATTTTAAAACAATTAATGCTAATGGAACTTGACCTTTTAATTGATCTTCAATTCCAAAAACAGCACATTCAGCAACTGATGGATTTGAGGAAACTACCTCTTCCATTTCCGCAGTTGATAGTCTATGACCAGCTACATTAATAACATCATCAACTCTGCCTGTTATAAACACATATCCATCTTCATCAAGATATCCTCCGTCTCCAGAAAAATAATAACCTGGGAATTTTTTCAAATACCCCTCTTTAAAACGATCTGTATTTTCCCAAATATTTAATAAATTCCCTGGAGGTAAAGGAAGTTTTACAGCCACTAAACCTTCCTCATTTGGTCCTAACTGTTTTCCTTCAGCATTTAATATTTGAATATCATAACCACTAACTGGTTTGGCAGCAGATCCAGGTTTTACCGTAAGTTCTTCCAATCCCATCATATTAGATACCATTGGCCAACCAGATTCTGTTTGCCACCAATGATCAATTACTGGGATTTTTAAGTTTTCTTCCAACCAATTTAAAGTGGCAACATCACAGCGTTCACCCGCCAAAAATTGATATTTTAAGCAACTTAAATCATACATTTTTAGCAACTCCCCATCTGGATCTTCCTTTTTTATAGCTCTAATTGCTGTTGGAGCAGTAAACATAACTTTTACGTTATTTTCACTAATAACCCTCCAAAATGTACTCGCATCAGGGGTTTTTATTGGTTTCCCTTCAAAAACAATAGTGGTATTTCTATTTAGTAGAGGTCCGTACACAATGTAACTATGACCAACAACCCAGCCAACATCTGATGCTGCCCAATAAGTGTCGCCTTCTTCAACTCCATATATATATTTCATTGAGTATTTTAATGCAGTAGCATATCCTCCAGTATCACGTAAAATACCTTTTGGTTTACCTGTAGTACCAGATGTATATAAAATGTATAAAGGATCTGTTGAACTCATTTCAACGCATTCTGCTGGCTCAGAATTTTTAACCAGCTTTTTATAACTGATATATCGCTCTGTTTTCGGATTAACAGCACCTAAATTACGTTGATAAACAATTACTTTATCTGGTTTATGAGTTGCTTTTTTAATTGCTTCATCAACCAAAGGTTTATACGCTATTAATCTGTCTACTTCCATACCTGAAGTAGCAGTAATAATTGCCTTTGGTTTACAATCATCAATTCTGATCGCCAATTCATGTGGTGCAAAGCCTCCAAAAACAACCGAATGAATAGCTCCAATACGTGCACACGCTAACATACTAAAGGCCGCATGAGGTATCATTGGCATATAAATAATAACGGTATCTCCTTTTTTTACACCCAAATCACGCAGTCCACCAGCCAAACGCTCCACTTGGCGTTTTACATCATTAAAAGTGTAATTTACATTCTGTTGAGTTACTGGAGATTCGTAAATAATAGCCACTTGCTCACCATAACCATCTTCCACATGTTTATCAACAGCTAAATAACAAATGTTTAATTTTCCATCAGCAAACCAACGATCAAATCCATTTTCATCTTTCGACAAAATAGACGTTGGTTTTTTATACCATTGTAAATTATTAGCCTGTTCCTTCCAAAAATCGGTTGGGTTTTCTATACTGTATTTATAATGTTTTTCGTAACTCATACTATTATATTTTTATAAGGTTATTCAATCCAATACTAATTGGATTTAAAAATCTATTTTACTAATGCTTTTACTTCATTTACTAATTTTTTTGTTGAAAAGGGTTTTGATATATATTTATCTGCTCCCAATTGTAATCCTAATTCTATATCAGATAACTTATTTTTTGCAGAAAGAAATACAACTTTAATATCTCTTAATTTTACACTTTCTTTTAAAAATCGCAATACTTGGTACCCATCTACATTTGGCATCATTATATCCAGTAGAATAATATCCGGAACATTTAACTCTGCAATTTCCAATGCTTCAGAGCCATCTCTAGCAATAAAAACTTCAAAGTTTTCTTTTTTAAAAATGTACTCTAATGACATTACTATGTTCGGTTCGTCGTCAACTATTAATATCTTCTTCATGTTAATTTTCATTTAATGGTAATGTAAAGGTTACTCTCACTCCTTGTGGTTTTATATTTTCAGCCCAAATTTTTCCTTTGTGACTTTCTATTATTTGTTTACTAATTGCCAATCCTAATCCACTTCCAACTGGTTTTAAAATTGTTTGATTTTTGGATTGATAAAATTTATTAAATATTGATATTAAATCATCTTTTTCAATCCCTTTACCATTGTCTTCTACAGAAACTTCAATTTTCTTTTTATTTATATAAGTAAAAACAGAAACTCTGCCTTTTTCCTTGGAGGAAAACTTAATGGCATTTGACAATAAATTAATAATCACCTGTTGAATTCTGTCTTCATCAAAAATTAATTTGGCTTCTTTTACACCTTCCTCACTAATTCTCACTTGATTATTTTTAGCAAACTGTGTAACTGAATTTATAGATTTATGTATTGTTTCTTTTATTGAATTTTCATTTAAATCCAATTTTTCTTTCCCTGTAGCAAGCTTCTCTAAGTCTAAAATATTATTAATCAACCTACTAACTCTTTCGCTTTCATTTAAAATACTTGTTAAAAACTTATTCTTAGTTTCTTTATCTACCTCTTCATCATCCAATAAAATTTCAGAAAGTGCTCTAATTGAAGTGATTGGAGTTTTTAACTCGTGAGCAACTGTATCTAAAAATTCATCCTTTTGTTTATCACGTTCTTTTAATTCCTTATTGGATTCTTTTGCTTTTTGAGTTTCATCTAAAATTTTCAAAACTTCAAGTAAACTAATTTCCTCTTCTTTAATTACCGATGAAATTAAAATTCTTGCAGAAGCACTTCCTATGCTTCCGGTTAAAAGTTTTTCTGAAAAATTAATTAAACGAGCATCTGCAAATTGATTTTTGGAATCAATATTGTATTTTATATTAAACAAATTCAAAGCTCTTCCAGTTCTTTGCTCTCCTAAAAAACGAGTTAAAACTTTTCTAATATCCTTCACATACGCCTCCCCTTTCCACACATAAGCATCTTCATGTAATGAGGCATATTTAGTACTATCAACAAACATTTCGGCAAAATTTCGCTCTCTATAATTTCCAATAATACTAACTGAATAAAACACATAAACGAATACATTAAAAAATAAACTCCAGAAAAAAGCATGTGGTACTGGTTCAAAAATTTGTAAACCAAAAAGCTCATGAGGTTTAAGAAAACCAATCCCAAAGATTCCTTCTCTTATAAATAAAGAAGAAATTAATTGTGAATCGATTGAAAAAGGAATAACTAATGTATAAATAGTAATTAAAAACCCAACAATAATACCATATTTAGCCCCATTCGAAGATCCCCTTCTCCAAAACAAACCACCAAAAAATGAAGGTGACAATTGAGCTATTAATACAAATGAAATTAACCCTATTGAAACTAAAGATCGATCTAAAATGAAACTTCTATAGAAAAAATAAGCGACTATAATCAAAGAAAATATAGCAATACGCCTAATATTTTTTATTACTTCTGTGTTTTCTTCAGATTCACCTTTACTGAATTGTTGTAAAAACCCATATGGAATAATTAAGTTATTACTTAACATTGTAGATAAAGCAAGTGACGAAATTACCACCATTGATATTGCTGCCGAAAACCCTCCTAAAAAAACCAATAAAGCTAAAATTTCATGGCCATTTATTAAGGGCAACATTAATGTAAATAAATCAGCATCGACATTTTGATTGTTAAAAACTACATTTCCACCCCAAGCAATAAATATGACAAAAATGTTAAATAACAATAAATATAAAGGGAACAACCAAGTTACTTTTTTCAAATATTTTTCTCGTTCATTTTCCACAACAGTTACTTGAAATTGCCTTGGTAACAGCACAATTGCAATCATAGATAATAAACTTAAAAAGAACCAGTTAAACCCTCCTTTTAAACCGTCAATTGATTGTTGTTCTTTGAAATTTGGTAAAACTGAAGCCTGATTATAAATATCATTTGGTCCATCAAACAAATAAAATGTCACATAAATACCTATTACTAAAAAGAAAACTAACTTTATGATGGATTCAAGTGCAACCGCAGTAATAATACCTTTATGCCTTTCTGAAGCGTCTGTGTGCTGTGTTCCAAAAAAAGCTGCAAATATTGCTAGTAAAAATGCTATATAAAAGGTCGTATCATTTAATATTGAATTGCTAACAATTTTATGATTTGTAATAACATTAAATGTTTCTGAAATTGCTTTTAATTGTAATGAAATATATGGAACAATTGCAAACACACATATAACTGTTACTAAAGCCCCTAAAAATCGATCATTACCATACCTCAATGAAATAAAATCAGCTAAAGAAGAAATTTTATTTCCTTTTGAGATTCTAATAATTTTCTTCATTAAGATAATCCATATTGGAATAATAATAACTGGCCCTAAATAAATAGTTAAAAATTTCAAACCAGAAGTTGCTGCTAACCCAACACTACCATAATAGGTCCAAGCGGTACAATATACTGCCAGTGACAAGGTATACACATAAGGATTATTTACCCATCTACTCTTTGAGTTTTTTTCAGCCCAAAATGCAACATAAAAAATAACGGCTAGATAAACTAGAATAACTAATATCACTAAAATACTACTCATAATATTTTTTTAATATGATATATGAAACGACTATACTTATTATCCAAATAAAAAAAATATAAAAATAAATTAATGGGAAACCAATTATGGTTACACTACTATTAAAAATTAAAATGATAGGTATATTAAACATACATAACAATAGTATGGTAAGTACAATTAATTTTTGTTGATGTCTTTTTTTCATTAGATCTTTATTTAATCTAAATGTAATAAAAACAGCACTACTATAATAGTGCTGTTTTTTTATAATAATTTATTTCTTAATGACTACTTGCCTCACCTGCTCCAGATGGAATTCTTATATGCTCAACTATTTCTTGAACATCTTGTGGCGGAGCTGGTGTAACTCTGGAAACTATAATTGATATAACAAAATTCACAATCATAGCTACAGTCCCAAACCCTTCAGGAGAAATTCCGAACCACCATTCACTTGAATCAGGCATATCACCAATCCATCCTAACTTATATTTTGCCATATAAAAGAACATTAATGATAAACCAACTATCATTCCTGAAATTGCACCTTCTTTATTCATTCGCTTATCAAAAATTCCTAACAAAATTGCCGGGAAAAAAGATGCTGCTGCTAAACCAAAAGCCAATGCTACAACCGCGGCGACAAAACCTGGTGGATTGATACCAAAATATCCTGCTATACATACCGCAATAGCTGCACTAATACGTGCTGCTAACAACTCTCCTTTTTCAGAAATATCTGGTTTAATTATCTTCTTAAATAAATCATGAGAAATTGAAGAAGCTATTACTAACAATAAACCTGCTGCAGTTGATAATGCAGCTGCTAATCCACCGGCACCAACCAATGCAACAACCCAATTAGGTAATTGAGCAATTTCTGGGTTTGCCAATACCATTATATCTCTGTCTATAGTTAATTCGTTTACTTCTTTATCTGCTACATATTGAACTACACCATCTGCATTTTTATCATCGAATTTTAATAGTCCTGTTTTTTCCCAATTCCCAAACCATTCTGGAAGCTCGGCATATTCAGCATTACTAACCGTTTCAATTAATTTTATTCTTGCAAAAACAGCTACAGCTGGAACAGTTGTATATAAAATTGCAATGAATAATAGTGCCCAACCTGCAGATACTCTCGCATCTTTTACTTTTGGAACTGTAAAGAAACGAACTATAACGTGTGGTAAGCCTGCCGTACCAACCATTAAAGCTGTGGTAATTGCAAATACATCAATCATAGATTTGTTTCCTGAAGTATATTCATGAAAACCAAGTTCTTGAGATAGTCCATCCAACTTATCCAATAAATAAATTCCATCTTCGCCAGTACCTCCAAAACCTAACTGAGGAATTGGATTCCCAGTCATTTGAAATGAAATAAAAATTGCAGGTACCATAAATGCAAATATTAATACACAATATTGTGCAACCTGGGTGTAGGTAATACCTTTCATTCCACCTAATACAGCATAAAATAAAACTATTGCCATACCAATATAAACTCCAGTATTAATATCTACTTCCAAATATCTAGAAAATACAATTCCAACTCCACGCATTTGACCAGCAACATATGTAAATGAAACAATTAATGCTGCAACTACCGCTACTACTCTAGCAGTGTTAGAATAATATCTATCTCCAATAAAATCTGGAACGGTAAATTTTCCAAATTTCCTTAAATAAGGAGCCAATAAAAGTGCTAATAACACATAACCACCTGTCCACCCCATAAGGTAAACCGAACCATCATAACCAGTAAAAGATACAATTCCCGCTAATGAAATAAATGATGCTGCCGACATCCAGTCTGCTGCTGTAGCCATACCATTTAAAATTGGTGGCACACCACCACCTGCTACATAAAATTCTTTTGACGATCCTGCTCTGGCCCAAATTGCAATTCCAATATATAGTGCAAATGTGATTCCAACAAGTATCCATGTCCATGCTAATATTCCCATGATTATTTTATTTTTTTTAAATTAATTATTCGTCAACTCCATATTTTTTATCTAGCTTATTCATCAACCAAACATAGACGAATATTAAGATAACAAACACGTACATTGATCCTTGTTGCGCAAACCAAAATCCAAGTTTAAACCCAGCAAATTTGATAGTGTTTAACTGATTTACTAATAAAATTCCGAACACATAGGAAACTAAAAACCATATACTTAGTAATATTGCTAAATATCCAAGGTTTTGTTTCCAATATGCTTTCATATCTGTTTTTGACATAATATTTTTTTTTAAATTATTATAGATAAATCATTGCTTGAAGAGTAACAGTGCTAGTTGTATTATCTCCAAATTTTTGATTCTTGTATTCTAAAGTAAATTTCGAATTGTGACCGCTTAAAAACAGGTTTGTTCCTAATCCAAATACATTTCTACTATCATCTATAGCGTCGTAACTACTTGAGCCATAAGATAAGTAAGGCTGAAATCTAGCCTTTTGAACATCACCCGAAATCAAATACCCTACATGTGAGTAAAACATATTTCCAGTTCCGTATGCACTATACATAAAATCTTTCCCATAATCATTTGTTTGATATGTAGCATAAGCAGTAATTGCGCTACCGTCATCACTTAATGGAGCATCATAAAAAGCATCAACAGCTAAAAGTGAAACATTTTCACTTTCAAAACTACCTAATGAAGTTGCTGAAACGGAACCACTAGGGTGTGTAAAAAAACCTGCCCCCAAATTAAATACTTTCTTCGTTCCTAAATAGGTACCAACTTTATATGGTAGTGTATTTGATTCTTGGTCTAAAAAGTTATACTCAAAATATCCTGCATAAGCAAAACCCGCATCTTTAGAACCTAAAACTCTCTTACCACCATATACAGCAGCACCTCCATTCTCAGGAGTACGCATATCTAAACCATTTACAATAGCATCGTTTATAGCTAATTGATATTTAAAATTTTTGAATTTTCCTTTTACAAAAAATCCCAAATGACGAGCAAACTGATCTGATAATCCAATTGTCGCCCAAGATTGCCGGTTATTATCCAGGGTTAATAAATTTAAGGTACTTTGGTTATTCAATCTTGAAATACCATTCCAATAATGCAATCCACCCCCAAAGGTATGATTGTCGTTTAAATTCCATTGCCCCCATATTCCATGCATAAATATTTGACTTCCATCACCTTTCCCTAAAGGGTGAATAGTAGCAGTGTTTATTCCATTCAATCCAAAATGGGTAAGCAATAAAAATTTCTTTGAAATTTGAGAAAGTAATAAAACCCGAGCTCTTCTAACATTAAAACTTAAGTTACTTTTAGTTTCAGGAACATTATCATCGTATGTCGCATGAAATTGACCCCATGAGATAACCCTTAAGTACTTACTACCATCATCGTTAAACTTAATTTTAAAACCACCATTATAATCTGGTGAGCCTTGTGAAAAAGAAAAATGAAAAGCTAGCATAAATACACCTAACAATAGTATTTTGATTTTTTTCATAAATTATAGATTTGGTTAATAGTTAATCAATTTTGCTAAAAATTAATTTTAACCTATACAATATGAAAAGAAAATTATTCGGTGAAAAATTTAATATATATAAGTGCTAATAAGTATAGTTATCCTTTAAACCTTTCCCACCTTATTAACATAAATTTATCTCCCAGCTCGGTAACAATAACACCTGCACCAATTAAATTTTTATTATCTGCAAAATATTTTGCAAGTTCAACTGCATTCAAAATTTTATAAGTAGAGTGATATTCAAAACTATATGGCCGTTTAATATTATATTTTTTAACCCAATTTATAATACTAACATGTGAAATTCCTAAAATGCGTTCAATTTCACGATAACTTAAACCTTCCAAATATAATTGCAAAGCCTTATTCACATAGTAAGAATCTATCTGCTTTCCAATCTTATTTACTGTAAAATAGTATCCACATTTTTTACATTTAAAACGCTGTCTTTCTTTCACTATTCCACTCTTAACATACTGATTTGAACTACAATTAGGGCAACAATTGATCTTCATATATATTATCTTTGCATAAATATACCTTTTTAGCGCAATTAATTAAGACCAAATTCATTTTAATTCACTTTTAATTTCAATTCAATGAACAAGTTAGATTCAAATAAATTTATGAGACACCTCTCCTTGCTCGATTCTATTAGACCTCTCTTACTATAATACCATATTTAAATGGAACGTATTTTTATTTAATCCCTAAAAATAGAACCAAATATTAATGATTTAATTATTAATAGCAATCTCCTTATTTCATTATCATAATTACAACGATTTCGTAATATTATTAAATTTTCTTAATCATTTTAATTATTTTTGTAACAATTCAAGAAAAAAAGTTAATTATGATGAAACAAGGGCTTTACCTACCAGAATTTGAAAGAGATAATTGCGGAGCTGGATTTATATGTAATCTAAAAGGAGAAAAATCTAATGCTATCATTCATGATGCCTTAGAAATTTTAATAAAATTAGAACACAGAGGAGCTGTAAGTTCTGATGGGAAAACTGGTGATGGTGCAGGAATATTAATTGATATTCCACATACCTTTTTTATAAAAAACACATCTTTTAACCTACCAGAACCGAAAGAATATGCGGTTGGAATGGTATTTCTTCCGCAAAATGACAATCAACGTGATTTTTGTAAAAACGCTTTTGAAGCAGAAATTAAAAATCAAAAATTAGAAATTTTAGGATGGAGAAAAGTTCCTGTTAATAAAGCGCACTTAGGTTATGTAGCTTCGAAAATAGAACCTCAAATTGAACAAATATTTATTGGAAAAAATAATTTAGCTTTATCAGATACTCAATTTAATGCAAAGTTATTTGCTGCCAGAAAAATTGCAGAACACGCTATCGAAAATTCTAAACTTTCAGATAGAAAAAAATTCTATCTTCCAAGCCTATCAACCACAACACTTATATACAAAGGCCTATTAATGCCTGAAGATATTAGAAATTATTATAGCGATCTTTCAAACCCAGATTTGGTTACTCGTTTAGCTTTGGTTCATCAACGCTTTTCTACAAACACATTCCCATCTTGGGATTTGGCACAACCATTTAAATACATGTGTCATAATGGTGAAATTAATACACTTCGTGGAAATGTAAACCGTATGAGAGCTCGTCAAGAACTTATGAATAGTGATGTTTTTGGAGATGATATAAAAAAGCTTTTCCCAATAATACTTGATGGAAAATCTGATTCAGCTTCTATGGATATGGTAGTTGAATTATTATTAATGACTGGAAGATCGTTACCAGAAGTAATGATGATGATGGTTCCTGAAGCTTGGGAAAAAGACGCCACAATGAGCGATGCTAAAAAAGCTTTTTACCAATACAACGCCTGTATTATGGAACCATGGGATGGACCTGCCTCTGTTCCTTTTACAGATGGTAATGTTATTGGTGCTTTATTAGATCGAAATGGCCTTAGACCATCTAGATTTACCGTTACCAAAGATGGAAATGTTATAATGTCTTCAGAAACTGGCGTTTTAGAGATTAAACCTGAAAACGTTGTAAGCCACGGACGTTTAGAACCTGGCAAAATGTTTTTGGTAGATATGAATGCAGGAAGGATAATTAATGATGAAGAAATAAAAAATGAAATTGTTTCTAAAAGACCTTATAGAGAATGGTTAGATAAAAATTTATTACGATTATCAAAAGTTCCTTATACTGGAAATATATGTCCGAATGAAGAAACAAACTTTTTAGCTCGACAGAAAATATTTGGATACACCACTGAGGAAATTAAAACAATTATTACCCCAATGGCTACTCAAGGAAAGGAAGCAATCGGATCTATGGGAAACGATACTCCTTTAGCTGTATTATCTGACCAGCCACAATTATTATATAATTATTTTAAACAATTATTTGCCCAAGTAACAAACCCGCCACTTGATGGAATAAGAGAAGAAATTGTAACCGACTTTAGTTTAGCCATTGGTGGAGATGTTAATATTTTTGATGTAACGGAAAAACAATGCAAAAAGCTAAAAATCAACAACCCAGTTATTTCAAATGAAGATTTAGATAAATTAAAATTTATTACTCATCCAGATTTTCATTCAGTATCAATTGATGCATTGTATGATATTACGAAAGGATTAAACGGAATAGAAGCTGCCTTAAAAAATATGGTGAAAGAAACTTCTAAAGCTGTTACCAACGGATGCAATATTGTGATTTTATCAGACAGACATGTAAACAAAACTTATGCGCCAATTCCAATGTTATTGGCTTGTTCATATATTAATAATCAATTAAATAAATTAGGACAACGATCTAGTTTTGGAATCGTTATAGAATCTGCTGAACCACGCGAACCTCATCATTTTGCTACCTTATTTGGTTATGGTGCAAGCGCTGTAAACCCTTATATGATTAATGAGCTTATTCAACATCAAGTAAAGGAGAATATTATAACTAATATTCCAGTAGAAAAAGCAATTGATAATTTTAACAAAGCAATTGCCAAGGGTGTTTTAAAAATAATGAATAAGATTGGTATTTCTACTCTCCTATCTTATAGAGCTTCTCAAATATTTGAAATATTAGGTTTGAAAAGTGATTTCACCAATGAATATTTCCCTAACACTCCTTCTAGAATTGAAGGTGTTGGTTTATATGAAATTGAAAAAGAAATATATCTACGCCATAGAAATGCATTCCCCGCAACTGATATTGCAGAAAGTAAAGAGCTAAACATTGGTGGTGATTATCGTTGGAGAAGAAATGCAGAGCGCCATATGTTTAACCCAACAACTGTATCTAAATTACAACAAGCAGTTAGATCCAATAGCTACGAAACTTACGGAGTTTATGCTAAAGCCATTAACGAGCAAAGCAAAAATTTAATGACACTTCGAGGTTTATTAGAATTTAACAACTTTGATCCAATTCCAATTGATGAAGTTGAACCTTGGACCGAAATTGTAAAACGTTTCAAAACAGGTGCAATGTCGTATGGTTCTATAAGCCAAGAAGCTCATGAAAATTTAGCTATTGCCATGAACCGAATTGGCGGAAAAAGCAACTCTGGTGAAGGTGGTGAAAACAAAAACCGTTTCAGAAAAGATTTAAATGGAGATAGCAGGAATAGTGCAATAAAACAAGTTGCATCAGGAAGATTTGGAGTTTCAACCAACTACTTAACAAATGCTCAAGAAATTCAAATTAAAATGGCGCAAGGTGCAAAACCTGGTGAAGGTGGACAGTTGCCTGGTGAAAAAGTTTTACCTTGGATTGCAGAAACACGAAACTCAACGCCTTATGTTGGATTAATTTCACCTCCTCCACATCATGATATTTATTCAATTGAAGATTTAGCTCAATTAATTTTCGACCTAAAAAATGCCAATAGAGAAGCAAGAATAAATGTGAAATTAGTTTCTAAAGTAGGTGTTGGAACCATTGCTGCTGGAGTTGCAAAAGCAAAAGCTGATGTAATATTAGTTTCAGGATATGATGGAGGAACTGGAGCTTCTCCCTTAACCTCATTAAAACACACAGGATTACCATGGGAACTTGGTATTGCTGAAGCCCAGCAAACATTAGTATTGAATGGATTAAGAAATAGAGTTGTTTTAGAATGTGACGGACAATTAAAAACTGGACGTGATGTTGCAATTGCCTGTTTACTAGGAGCTGAAGAATTTGGTTTTGCAACCGCTCCTTTGGTGGCTTCAGGATGTGTGATGATGCGTGCTTGTCATTTAAATACATGTCCAGTTGGTATTGCCACCCAAGATCCAGAACTACGAAAAAACTTTAAAGGAACACCAGAGCACGTAATAAACTTTATGTATTTCATTGCTAAAGAATTACGTGAAATTATGGCTCAATTAGGTTTTAGAACTATTAATGAAATGATTGGTCAGTCACAAAAAATAAGTGCTTCTGAAGCTGTTGACCATTATAAGGCAAAAGGAATTGATTTATCTGCAATATTACATAAACCAAAAACCGATAAACCTTTATACAATACAGAAACTCAAGACCATTGTTTAGAAGATGTCTTAGATTTTGAAATCATTCGTTTGGCACATCCTGCAATTTACCGTAAGGAAAAAATGGAGTACGAATTCCCTATTAAAAATACAGACAGAACTGTTGGCGCCATATTAAGTAATGAGTTATCTAAAATTTATGGTGATATTGGATTACCAGAAGATACCTTAACATTAAAATTTAAAGGCTCCGCAGGCCAAAGTTTTGGGGCATTTGCTACAAAAGGACTAACAATGCAGGTTGAAGGTAATACAAATGATTATTTAGGGAAAGGACTTTCTGGAGCAAAATTAATTATAAAAACTCCAGGAGAAGCAACTTTTGAGTCTCATGAAAATATAATTGTTGGAAACGTTTCATTGTATGGTGCAATAAATGGTGAAGCCTATATAAATGGAATAGCTGGAGAACGCTTTTGCGTTAGAAATTCTGGTGCAATTGCAGTTGTTGAAGGTGTTGGAGATCACGGTTGTGAATATATGACTGGTGGAAAAGTAGTTGTTTTAGGAAAAACAGGAAGAAATTTTGCCGCAGGTATGAGCGGTGGTATTGCTTATGTTTTTGATGACAAGGAAAAATTCAGAAATGGACTATGCAATATGGAAATGGTTGAATTTGATACGATAACACCAAAAGATGAGGAAGATTTAAAACAAATGATAAAAAACCACTATACATATACCAATAGTGATTATGCTAATAAAATTTTAAATGACTGGGAGAAAAACCTGCTATATTTTATTAAAGTAATGCCAACCGATTATAAAAAAGCATTACAAAGGTTAGAAAGTGAAAAAAATATGAACAAAAAAACTATAGCTTAATAATGGGAAAAGTAACCGGATTTAAAGAATTTGAAAGAAAAGACGAAACTAATCTAAAAGTAAAAGATAGAATTCATAATTATAAAGAATTTACCGTCCCATTAAAAACTGATGAGATTGAAAAACAGGGTTCGCGTTGTATGGACTGTGGAATTCCCTTTTGTCATAGCGCTTGCCCTTTAGGGAATTTAATACCCGATTTTAATGATATGGTTCATAAAGGTGAATGGGAAAGAGCTTTACATATATTACATTCAACTAATAATTTTCCAGAATTTACGGGTAGATTGTGCCCGGCTCCTTGTGAGCAAGCTTGTGTGTTAGGTATTATTAAACCACCTATTACAATTGAACAATTAGAAAAAACAATTGTTGAAAAAGGATTCTCGGAAGGATGGATACAAGTAGAACCTCCAAAAGCAAGAACTGGTAAAAAAATAGCTATTGTAGGATCTGGCCCAGCAGGCTTAGCAGCAGCTCAACAATTAAACAGAGCTGGACATTTAGTAACTGTTTTTGAAAGAGATGATGCTTTAGGAGGCTTATTACGATATGGAATACCAAACTTTAAATTAGAAAAAGAAATAATTGACAGGAGAATTGCTATTTTAAAAGAAGAAGGAATTGAATTTAAAACCAACGTTAATGTAGGTGTGAATTATTCAGTTGAAGAATTAAATAATTTTGATGCCGTTGTATTATGTGGTGGAGCTACTGAACGAAGAAGTTTACCCGTTAAAGGAGCCGATACCAAAGGTGTTGTTCAGGCAATGGATTTTTTAACACAACAAACTAAAGTGATTTTTGGTCAGCAGGTTAAAAATCAAGTATTGGCAACTGATAAAAATGTAATTGTTATAGGTGGTGGAGATACTGGTTCAGATTGTATTGGTACATCAAACCGTCAAGGTGCAAAATCTGTTACCAATTTTGAAATTATGCCAAAACCACCTGTAGAAAGGGATGAATCAACTCCCTGGCCATTTTGGCCACTGAAACTAAAAACATCAAGCTCTCACGAAGAAGGTTGTGATAGAAATTGGTTAATTTCCACAAAAGAATTTATGACTGATAAAGCTGGTAATTTAACAGCTTTAAAAACTGTTGAAATTGAATGGATATACAAAAAAGGAGAAAGACCAACATTAAAAGAAGTACCCGGGACAGAAAAAACATGGCCTTGTGAATTAGTTCTTTTAGCGTTAGGTTTTACCGGCCCTGAAAAAACTTTAAGTGAGCAATTAGGAATTGAAACTGATTATAGAAGTAACTACAAAGCAACTGAAACAGAGTACCAAACAAATATTCCTAATATTTTCACAGCTGGTGATATGCGTAGAGGTCAATCATTAATTGTATGGGCCATATCTGAAGGAAGAGAAGCTGCAAAAAAAGTTGATGAATATTTAATGGAACACAGTAATTTACCTACAAAAGGAAGTGGCGATTTAATTGGAATTTAAATAATAAAATAATTTTATTATCGTCATAATCGAATCATACAAAATTCATCTAAGGCTAAGGTATTAGGTGAATTTTCTTTTGTAAATTACATCGTTACAAGTAAAATTCTTAAAACAATGAAAAACAGAAAGTTATTAATGATTCCAGGGCCAATTGAATTTGAACCAGCGGTTCTTCAAGCATTAGGAGCTCCAACATCAAGTCATGTAGCTCCAGATTTTATAAATTCTTTTGGAAATTGTATTGAGTTAATGAGAAAAATTTGGCAAAGTCCAACGGGACAGCCTTTCATTATTGCGGGATCTGGAACATTGGCAATGGATATGGCTGCAGCTAATTTAATAGAATCAAATGACAATGTTTTAGTCCTTTCAACAGGTTATTTTGGTGAACGTTATGCAGAAATCACAAAACGATATGGAGCAAATGTTACTATTCTTACAACCGAACCAGGGACCACAATTCCTTTAGAAAAAATAGAAACTGAATTAGCTAAAAAATCATATAAAATAATTACAATTACACACGTTGACACTTCAACTGGAGTATTGTTCGACCCGAAACCAATTGCTGAAATTGCTAAAAAATATAACACACTTTCCATTTTAGATGGTGTATGCTCAGTAGCTGGAGAAGAAATTAAACAAGAAGAATGGGGAATTGATATTGTTTTAACAGCATCTCAAAAAGCCATTGGGGTTCCTCCTGGATTAGCTTTACTAATGGTTTCTAAAAAAGCAATGGAATCATTTAAAAATCGAAAATCTCCTGTAGGAAATTATTATGCAGATTTTACAAATTGGTTACCAATAATGAACGCTTATGAAAACAGACAGGCTTCCTATTTTGGAACACCTCCTGTAAATTTAATTGCTGCTTTAGAAGTTAGCTTGCAACAAATTGTAGCTGAAGGAATGGAAACTCGATTTATCCGTCACATTAAAATAGCTACTGCATTTCGTGAAGCAATGTTAGCTTTAGGATTGCTATTATTACCTACAAATAAAAATCACTCTGCAAATACTTTAACAGCCACCTACTACCCAAAAGGAATTGATGCCACTACCTTCTTACAAAAAATTGGAAATAATAACGTAATTGTTGCTGGTGGTTTATTGCCTTCATTAAAAACACAATACTTTAGAGTAGGTCATATGGGAAGTGTTAATAATAACGATATTTTAGCAACTATTGGAGCTATTGAAAGTTGTTTAATAGCTTGTAAATATAATTACGAAAAAGGAATAGGAATAAAAACCGCATTGAATATTCTAAACACTTAAAACACTGTATTTTAAATAGTTAATGTAACTTATATTACATTACTCGAAAAATAGGGTACTGATTTTAATCAGCATTTTATTAAAAAATCACTTCTATTTTAGTAAAGCGACAGATATTCGCTTATAACTAAATAAAAATTAATGTGATGAAAAAGACACTATTCCTTTTAGCAATAATTGCTTTCGTTATTTCTTGTAAAACAGAAACAAAAAAAGCAGAAAACAATGCAACAATAACAACAGAAGAATTTATTGAATCTCCACAATTAACTCTAGGTGAATTTGACATAAAAGCCAAAGATTTTATTAATAAAGAAGTTAAAGTTACAGGTATTGTTGATCACGTTTGTAAACATGGTGGTAAAAAAATACTGTTAGTTACAGATGATGGCCGGGTTCACGTCAATTCAGAGGAAAGGTTTAATGAAGACTTAACTGGTAGTGAAATAATAGTAACTGGTATTGTTGCTGAGGAAAGAGTTGATGAAGGGTATTGTCTGAAAATGGAAGAAGACAACATAAAAAGTCATTCGGAAGGAACCTCAAATAAAGAACAATTCGAAGCTAAAAAAGAGCAAGTTCATCAATATAGAGAGCAAATGAAACTCGAAAACAAAGACCATATCTCCTTTTACTCTTTAAAATACATATCACATACTGAAGTAGAATAAAGACTCTTTTAGTTTATGAAACATTTACGAAAATGGAGTAGAATTCTTCATAGAGATATTGGGTTTTTCTTTATTGGAACAACTCTAATTTATGGAATTTCAGGTATTGCATTAAATCATATGAGTGATTGGAATCCTAATTACTCTGTTGAAATCAATCATTTTACGACTGCAATTAATTTAGACAATTCACCAACTATAAAAAACAACATTCTTTTGTTATTAGATAAAATTGATCATAAAGAAAATTATAAGAAACATTATTATCCAAGCGATAATAAACTTAAAATTTTTTTAAAAGGAGGCTCTTCAATTTTAATAGATATTAACAATGGGCAAGGCCGAGCTGAATACTTAAAAAAAAGACCTCTTTTTTATGAGGTAAACTATTTGCACTATAATCCTAATAAAATTTGGACTTGGTTTTCAGATATTTTTGCAGGAGCTTTAATTTTATTCGCAATTACATCACTATTTATAAATAAAGGAAAAAATGGAATTTGGGGATGGGGAGGAATTTATACACTATTAGGAATTTTAATTCCTATCATATTTTTAGTACTTTATATGTGAAAAAAGGGCTGAATTTTAAAATTCAGCCCTTTTTTATTATTTATTCAATATCATAAAATCGGTTAACACCATTGCAGCCACAGCTTCAACAATTGGTACAGCCCGAGGAACAACACAAGGATCGTGACGACCTTTTCCGTGTATTTCAACAATACTCCCATCTTTATCAATAGTCTGTTGGGCTTGCATAATAGTTGCAACAGGTTTAAATGCTACACGAAAATAGATATCCATACCATTGCTAATACCACCTTGAATTCCTCCCGAAAGATTTGTTTTTGTGGTGCCATCACTATTAAAAACATCATTATGTTCGCTTCCTTTCATTTTTGCACCACAAAATCCACTTCCATATTCAAAACCTTTCACAGCATTTATTGAAAGCATTGCTTTACCCAATTGGGCATGCAACTTATCAAATATTGGCTCTCCTAATCCAACAGGTACATTTTGAATAACACAAGTAACTGTTCCTCCAATAGTATCGCCTTGTTTTTTAATTTCATTAATACGAGCAATCATTTTTTCAGCAGAAGCATCATCGGGACATCTAACAATATTATTTTCAATATTATTAAAATCGATATCCTGATAAGGTTTTTCCATAAAAATATCACCTACTGAAGATGTAAAAGCATTTATTTTTATTTCTGGTATTATTTGTTTTGCTACTGCTCCACCAACAACCCAGTTAGCAGTTTCACGTGCGGAAGTTCTTCCTCCACCACGATAATCTCTAACTCCATATTTTTTATCATAGGTATAATCGGCATGAGATGGACGATAAGAATCTTTTATATGAGAATAATCGTTAGATCGTTGATGTACATTCTTTATGATAAAGCCAATGGAAGCACCAGTGGTTTTTCCTTCAAAAACACCTGACAAAAACTGAACTTCATCCGGTTCTTTTCGCTGTGTTACAATTTTAGATTGCCCTGGTTTTCTTCGATCCAATTCTTTCTGAATTGCCTCTAAATTTAATTCAACTCCAGCAGGACAACCGTCAATAATCCCACCTATTGCCTCTCCATGAGATTCACCAAAAGTTGTTAATGTAAATATTTTTCCGAATGAATTAGACATAGTAAAATTTTAAGTAACAAATGTAAAGAAAGTATTTTTGAGATTGTTCAAATATTGATTGAAATTAATTTAAAAAAACCACAGTTTTATTGCCATAATAATAACCATAACTACTAAGAATTTTTTAACCAATCCATCTCCTTTTTTAACCGACCATCTACTTGCAAACCAACCACCAGCAGCATTTCCAATAGCTAAAACCAATCCAAGCTTCCAATTAATTTTATCATTATAAGCAAATACAGCTACGGCAGAAAATGTATAAATTAAGGCAACGGTAACTTTAATGGCATTACTTTTTACTAAGGAAAAATTGTTTACAGATGACAATATCAATAACATGATAAACCCAACACCGGCTTGAATAAATCCGCCATAAACTCCTACAAAAAAGAATAGAAATACACTTAACCATAATGATTTTCCAGTTGTTTTTTCACTTAAGTTTAATTGCTTGTTTTTAGGCTTAAAAACCATAAAAAATACAACTAACACCATAATAATTGCTAGTATTTTATTAAACGTTTCTCCTTTAATATCAACCGCAATTTGAGCCCCTAAAATAGCACCAAACAATGCAGAAATACCAACATAAATACTAAAAGGAAAAGTAATAACTCCTTTACTTTTAAAACCAGCTGTTGTAAAGATATTTTGAAACAGAATTGCAATTCTATTGGTTCCATTCGCAATCCCTGGAGGTAAACCTAAAAAAATAAGTATTGGCAAAGACAATAAAGAACCACCACCTGCTATTGTATTTATAGTCCCTGCTACAAATCCAACTAGTATTAAAACTATTATTTCAACTATAGAATTCATGTAATTAATTGATTCCCAAATGTACTTTAAATTATATAAAAAAAAATCAAAAAAAAACCCTAAAAAGTTTTAGCAAAACAAAAAAGGTTTTATATTTGCCCTCGCTAAGGGAGAAATGGCAGAGTGGTCGAATGCGGCAGTCTTGAAAACTGTTGAGGGTCACACCTCCGGGGGTTCGAATCCCTCTTTCTCCGCAAAAAGCCTCACAAATGTGAGGCTTTTTTTATTTTATATTTATTACTACTTTTTTAAAAGAAAAAATGATCTTTTTATTTTTTCATAGGAAAACGTATTCATTTTCCTATTAATTTCAATATGGCTTGCCTAAATAAAATATCCTTTCATCTAAAACTTACCTCAATTAATCTAAAACTAAAAATTTAATATTTTACCTTTAAAATAAGGTAAGTGATGTGTTTTTAACAAAAAAACAATTTTACATAACCTTTATTTATATGATTTTCCCAGTTTTTCTTTATTGAAAGATTAAAATTTTAATATTAAAACTCATTATAAATACAAAATTTAAAACCCCAAAATGAAATGAGAACAGTTCATCGAATAAAACTCTTCGCTCTGTTTTTTGTATTAAACACTCATTTGTATTCCCAAAATAATGTCAAAAAAAAATCGATTAGAAGATAAAAGTTGGGATTTAGGTTAAGCTGACTCTGATTATGCTGTAAAGCTTGAAGATAGCGCAATTTCATTGGCAAATACAAATAATCTAACTCAAACCATTCCTCGTATAAGTAATTATGTAGGTTCGATATACACCCATTATCTTTATGATACTGAAAGTGGAATAAAATATTTTCATTTAGCACTAGAATCAAGTAAAAAAATAATGATTCAATATAGCTTGGTTGGGCTTATAATAATTTAGGTGATGCTTTTTTTCAAAGTGGAAATGTGCCCCTCTCTTTAGAATACACAAAAATATCTTTAGATGTTTTTAAAAAAATAAATTACAATTTTGGAATTGCGCATGAATATATAAATTATGGATTAGGTTATAAAGCCGATAAAAAATTTGACTTAGCAATTCAATCATTTAATAAAGCAAAATTTATTTGTGAAAAACTAAACGACACAAAAAACATTGCACATATCCTATATGAGCTTCTGGAAACCTATAACGAACAGAATAAATTAAATGATGCAATTGAGCTATAGAAAAAATCTTATACCTACCCCCAAACTATAAATGACTCAAGGAATATTGCTTTATGTTTAAGCGGAATTGCTTCTATTTTTTCAAACAAAATAAACACGATCAAGCTTATACTTATTTCTCTGAAGCAATTGAGTTAAATATTGAAAAAAACTTTGAATTAGGGATTATAGATAATTATTTAGGCATGGCTTTAGTAAATGCTGCAATGAACCAAAAATTGGAAGGGAAAATAAATTTAAAACTAGCTTATGATATTTCTAAAAAATTAAACGCTTACAGTAAAATATTAAAAATAGAAGAAACAAATTAGCAGCTTAAAAGGGATACGAAATGAAAAAGGCACCTGCATTGGACTAGCCTTATGTGCTGAATTTATAAAAATACATAAAGGAAAAATTAGTGTTAAAAGCGAAATTGGAAAAGGCAGTACATTTCTAATTAAATTACCTATTCATTAATTCAAAACTAATTGAATTATTTTTCCTAAATTATGCTAATTCATAATAAAACATTCCTTTTTTTAATAAAGAACTTTTCATTCATTTAAAAGATTGAAATATCCTTCACCAACCTAACATTTATCATATAAAATAACGGTTAAAATTAGTACTCTTGTACAGATTTTTTTTTAATCAGAAACACACTGATATAATGGGTTTTACAAAATTTTACAAATCCATTTGTTTTTAAAAAAGTCGACGATAAAACAAAAAAGAATGGAGGAAAATAATAAAAAAACACTAAAAGCAAAAAATTTATCAAATGCTTTAATTGTTCTAATAATTGGTGTTATTTTATCTTTTACGGCTTCCTACTTTATAAAGGAAAAAGTTGAAACTACTGAACAACTAGAATATCAAAGGGAATGCCTTAATATTAAAACTAAAATTGAAAATAGACTTACAACAAGAGAGCAATATTTAAAAACGCTATCTGCTTATATAAGTACTTCAGATTCTGTAACAAGAAATGAATGGAAACTATTTATTGAAACAAGTGGAATTAAAAAAGATACGTTAAAAAGTATTGGAATTGGTTATAATGTTCTAGTCTCAAAAAAACAAGTAAATCAACATATTAAACAACTGCAAAAAGAAGGATTTAATAATTATTCGATTAAACCAGTAGGAGAGAGAGAAAATTACACCCCAATTATTTTTCTGGAACCATCTGAGCAAAATAATCTTAAAGCGCTTGGCTTTGATACATATTCTGAAAGTGTTAGACAAATTGCAATGGATAAAGCTCGTGATTATGGCGTAGCAACACTTACAAACAAATTAACACTTGTACAAGACAGTAATGCTGTAAAACAGGCAGGTACAATTATGTTTGTTCCTGTATATCGTAAAAATAAGCCTTTAAACTCTATTGAAGAGCGTAGAGCAGCTATAAAAGGATGGATTAGCAGCCCGTATCATGTAAATAGTTTAATGAAAGGTATCTTTCAAGGTTCAAACCCTATAATTGGGAATTCCGATATTAATTTAAAAATATATGATGGAGATGCTATTACGAGCGATTTAGTTTTCTTTGATAGCCATACTAAAAATTTAAAAAATAGTAAAAATGAAGCTTCCAATCCCTATTTAATTCCTTTAGAGTTTAACAGACAAAAATGGACGTTGGAATTCTCACAATCAAATGATGTTCTTTATTTTTTTCAAAAAATATATAATATAATTTTGATTAGTGGCTTGGCTGTAAGTTTTTTATTGTTTTTGTTAATCTTATTATTATTTAACACTGGATCAGTTGCAAAAAGAATCGTGAAAAAATTTACGAGAAACTTACTAATGGAAAATAAAGAATATTTAAAACTTTATGGCGAAAATAAAAAATTCTTTACTGCTGTTGAACAAAGTGCAAATACCATATTAATTACCGATTCAAAAGGAATAATAGAATATACAAATCCAAAATTTACTGAAGTAACCGGTTTTTCGGCAGAAGAAGCATTAGGTAAAACCCCTAACATGTTAAGTTCTGGATTACAATCTAAAGAGTTTTATGCACATTTATGGGAAACCATTTCAGCAGGAAAAATATGGAAAGGAGAATTTCAAAATAAAACAAAAGCTGGTAAAATTTTTCAAGAACAAGCAACCATATCTGCAATTAAAGACCATAATGGAGAAATTATAAATTACCTCTCTATAAAAGAAAATATTTCTGCCCTAAGGAAAAACGAACAACGATTAAAAACGTTGATAAACGCATCACCTGATGCTATCTACTTTAAAGATAGTGAAGGGAAGTGGGAAGAAGTTAATAAAGCTGGGCTTGATTTATTTGGACTCTCAAATTACGATTATAAAGGAAAAACAGATAAAGAATTAGCCAATGTATCTGGTTTTTACAAAGATGCTCTGTTCGGTTGTGCAACAAGTGATGAGATTACATGGGCACAAAAGTCTATTACAAAAATTGAAGAAACCATTCCAACATTAAACGGAAAGGACATTATTTTAGATACTATTAAAATTCCTTTATTTAATAACGACAATTCGAAAAAAGGTTTGGTTATCATCGCAAGAGATATTACAAAACAAAAATTGGCAGAAATTGAACTTTTAGAACAAAATCAACAGTTACTAATTGCAAAAAATAAAGCCGTAGAAAGTGATAGTTTAAAAACCGAATTTCTAAACAATATGTCACATGAAATTAGAACACCATTAAATGGCATTTTAGGATTTTCAGATTTGTTATCCACTCAAAATTTAGATGATAAAAAGCAAAAAACCTATGTAAACATCATTCAAAATAGTGGAAAACAATTGCTACACATTATTGATGATATTTTAGAAATATCAAGCTTAGGTACAAAACAGGTTAAAGTTCATGAAAATCAGGTTTGTTTAAATGATTTATTATTAGAAATATTTTCAGTTTTTGAAATTAAAGCAATTGAACAAAAAAACCCTATTTACCTTAAAAAAGGACTTTCGGATTTACCAAGTACAATTTTTACCGACGAAACAAAACTAAATAAAGTATTAAGCAATTTAATGGAAAATGCGCTCAAATTTACTTTAAATGGTTTTATTGAATTGGGTTACCAACTAAAAGAGAATGAAATTGAAATTTATGTAAAAGATACCGGAATTGGGATAGATCCTGAAAAACATGAGCTTATTTTTGAACGATTTTCTCAAGCAGAAAAAGAGTTATCTAAAAATGTTGGAGGCTTAGGCTTAGGCTTATCCATTGCAAAAGAAAATACTGAATTATTGGGTGGAACAATAAGTGTAGCATCACAAAAAGGAAAAGGGGCTACGTTTTTTGTTACCATTCCTTATAAACCGGTATACACCCAATTAGAAAAAAATAACGATAGTGAACTAAATGTTTTAATAGTTGAAGATGTAGAAGTAAATTATCTTTATTTAGAAACTGTATTAACAAATATTATAAAAATAGATTGCAATATTTACCATGCAAAGAATGGGTTTGAGGCAATTGAAATTTGTATGAATAATAAAAAGTTTGATTTAGTTTTAATGGATTTAAAAATGTCTGAAATGAATGGTTATGAAGCTACTTCAAAATTAAAAAAATTATTCCCAGAATTAATTATTGTTGTTCAATCGGCATATTCAACTGAGGCTGAAATTGAAAAAGCAAAAATTGCTGGGTGTGATGATTTTTTAATAAAACCAATAAAGCTAGAGGCGCTTAAAAAGATTACAAATAAGTATTTAAACAAAAAGCTTCATTATATTGAATAAAATAATAAGTTAGTTAATGGTATATAAAAAATAGAATTTTATAATAAATTCAATCTTTATAAGGATTTAAAACTAATTTTCACCTCTGTTCCTTTATTTAATTCACTTAGAACTTCAATAGTACCATTATGCAACTCAACAGCTTTTTTAACAATTGACATTCCTAACCCAGTTCCTTCAATAATTTCTGCATTTTCTCCTCTATGAAAAGGTTCAAAAATATTATTTTGATCCTTTTTAGAAATTCCAATTCCCAAATCTGAAACTGTTAGAACTATACAATTTTTCTCTTTACTAATTTTGACTTTAATTTTTGATGGTGGCTCAGAAAACTTTATAGCGTTGGATATTAAATTATTAACTATGATTTTAATCCATTTTTCATCTACCATTAACAAAATTTCATCCACTACAAAATCAATTTCAATTTCGCGTTTTTCATCCAGATTAAACATGAAACCATTTATAATATCCTGCACAAGATTTATAATATTCGTCTCTTTTGCATGAAATTTTAGTTTATTAGCATAACTTTTTCCAATTATTAAAAAATCTTCAAGCGTTTTGGTCATATCTGCCACTTCACTTTTAATTTTATGAAGCCTTTTTTCAATATCGCTTTTATTTAACTTCTCAGAATATCTTAAAATTATATCAGTAGCTGAATTAATAGATGTTAGCGGGGTTCTAAACTCATGAGAAGCCATGGTTACAAATCTAGTTTTCGCCTCTCCAAGTTCTTTTTCTTTATCGAGTGCAATTTTTAATTCTTTTGTCCTTTCATCTATCTTTTTTTCCAACAAAATTTGATGATTAACTAAATCATCTTTTACTGAAATTAATTGATTATTTATTTTTTTTAACTTTTCACCAGTAAGAATAATTTTATTCCTAATAAATATGAAGGAAATAAATGAGAAAAAAGCAATTAATAAAACCATTATAACGATAGAAATTTTATAAAAATTACCCAATTTAATAAGATGTAAAATCTCATTTTCATTCCTAATATTTAGCAATTCAAAAAAAACATTAATTGGCTCCATAATAATACCTTTATCTGAATGGTATTTATCATCAAATAAAATACTAATCGCAAATTCTTGGTTTGGCTCCCTCTTAATTGTAAAATTTCCATTTTTATCTTCATACATCCCTTTCATAGCATTTAGGGCGGTTAATTCTGTATGAACTAAATTATTTGAATTTTTTTCTGCCAATATTAATTGATGAATTTCAGCTTCAGAAAAATCCATTTTTTTTATTGAATCATTTAACGAAATAAATCTTCCATTTTCTCTTGCTCTTAAACCTTTACGAATCTCAAGAATTTCATTATACTTTTGAACCCAAATAGAATCTCCAGTAATTACATAACTTCTTAAATATTTTGTTAAACCTTCGGAACTTTCTTTTAACTCGTTTGCGATTTTATATGAATAGTAGTTATTTCTTTCTTTTTCCTTAATTTGTTTTCCATTTTTAACTCCTAAAATAGAAATTGTCATTAAGGCAGAAAGAAATAATATAATAATTATGAAAAAAAAATTTAATAATTCTTTTAATTCTACGGATTGAAATAATTTATCAATTATTTTTTTCATAAGTGAAAATGAGAAAATAGTTTAAACTTTTAAATATAAAAAAAAAGAAATACAAAAAGATTTTAAAATATTAATAATTATAAACTTTCATCATCCAAAATTTGATAATTTGGTTTGTCAAAATTCATAGAATTATCTATGATTATTTCTATTTTATTTTTAATTTTTTTAGTACGAAACCCTTCAGAAATATTATTAAATTTTTCAACTCTATTTCTTACTAATTGATAAAAATCACTCATAGTCATAGTTTTTAAAATTAAACAATTAACATACATATTACAGTATATCAACATTATAAATTTAAAGACTAAGAATTCTCTTTATCATTATTTTCGATGAAATGAATTAATTATAGCGATGAAAAGAAGAATTAACTTGACAAATCAACTGAAAAAGAAAGTTTAATTTATTTTTCTAGATGTTTAATGGAAGCAAGCCAATTTTCGCAGGATTTAGTCCAAAATAAACTTGTTCCCGTTACTCCTAATCCAAAACCATGACCTCCTTCTTGGTACAAATGCATTTCAACACCCACATTATTCTTTTTTAATGCATTATAATAATAAATACTATTTTCAACAGGAACCGCACGATCATCACTAGCATGAACTAAAAAAGTAATAGGTGTTTCGGCTGTTACTTGTTTTTCATTTGAAAACTTCTCAATTAATGAACCTGTAGGTGATTCTCCTAATAAATTGGTTTTAGATCCATTATGTGTTACTCCATCTATCATAGAAATTACCGGATATATTAAAATTGAAAAATTAGGCTTCGCACTTACATCATCGCTAGCTTCATAAACTTTATCGTTATAATGAGTAGAAAGTGTAGCTGCCAAATGTCCACCCGCCGAGAACCCCATTATTCCAACTTTGTCTACATCAATATTCCATTTTTTTGCATTCCGTCGCACCACTCTTATAGCTTCCTGAGCATCTTGTAATGGACCAACAGTTTTATCTATCATAATACTATCGCTCGGTAACCTGTACTTTAAAACAACTGCCGTTATACCAAGAGAATTCAACCATAAGGCAACTTTAAAACCTTCTTTATTGATAGCTAAATGACCATATCCTCCACCCGGACAAATAATAACACTTGTGCCATTTGAAATTTCATTATTTGGTAAAAATATGGATAAAGTTGGTTGTACAACTTTGCTGGTTCCGCTTAATTCCCCGTCTTTAATTACTTCAATTTCTTGATACTCTTTATTAGTTATAGCTCCAGGAATAGTATTTGACCATAAATTAACAAGTTCATTTTGAGCCATTAGCATATTTGAAACTGCTAAAACTATTATTAAAATAGCATTTTTATAATTTTTCATACTTAAGCTTTGAATTATTTTTTCGTTGGATCCCACATTCCATCAAAAGTCCATTGAACATTGATATCATTGACAGATAATCCTCCTTTTACTTTATCTAAATTATTTTTATACCAATCAAAATCAGCACCTTTTCTATGACAGTTGTAATAATAAATTCTTTCTGTTGGAAAGTTTTCTGATACTGGTCCAGTTTTATAAATCTCTTTATCTTCCATAAGCTCATCAAAAGTGGCATTTACCAAATACATTTGCGCATCACGGTGATATCTTCCTAATTTATATGGTACCAATCCTATAAATTTACAATCTTTCAAAACACTTTTCATATTCACATTTTTACTTCCATCGTGCCAAAGTGCTCCAGACGTATATATTGCAACAATAAAAGTGCAATTTTCAGCATACGACCAACCACGCGGACAATAAAAGTCGGTTCCTCCTTGTAACGTACAATCTTTAAAATAATACATTCCATTTTCAGCATTCCAAGGTGAAACAGTGTCTGCTCCCCAAGCTCTAATTGTACAATTAGTAACAATTAACCTAGTAGTATTAAATGATCTTAATGCAAATTGATGTGCTCTTCTTTTTACGGTTTCCTTCTTAATATCTCCATTTTTTGTATCTAAATATTCTATTTCAAATTCTTCTCGAGGAAACCTTCCATAAGTATTTTCAATAGTTAAATTTGTTATTGTAATATCATTTCCTTCTAAATTTACAATACCAGAATATTTATTATCGGGATATTTTTTTTTGAAAACAAGATGGGCAATTTCTCCAGTTATAATAGTTTCCTCTCTATGCTCTCCTTTTAAAACAATGTGATTCTTTTCAATTAAAATCTGTTCTTTATAAACTCCATTTTTAATAAAAACAACTCTATCTGATTCAGAATTTTGTGGCAAACTATTAATTGCTTCCTGAATGGTTTTAAAATCTCCAGCTCCATTAACATCAACAATAACATTGTTAATTTGAGCATTTAAAAGCGTACTCATTAATGCTGAAACTAAATAACAAACCCATTTTAAAAGAAATGTTCGTTTAATAGTATTCATAATTTTATGGTTGAAACTAAGCTATTTAATAAATTGAGAAATCGAAAGATTCTGTTTCTTCAACTCATTAATTACCATTTTAGCAACTTCCGTTGCTCCTTTAATAGATAAATGCGTATTATCTTCTTTTCCTTCAGGATAAAATGGTATTTCACCTGCTTTATAGTGAAGATGTAATTTTAATGATTTCTCTTCACCATACGATTCTTCCATTTGTTCAGTTAAATATTGAAGATCAATAAAAGGAATGTTTAATTCTTTGGCTACCAAACGAGCTTCCATTGGATAACTACCATGAGTATCTACCAATGTTCCAAATTCATTAAAATTTCTTCTTACTATTGAAGAAAAAATTATTGGAGTTGCTTTTTTTTGAAGTGTTTCTTTTACAAAAAGAATTAAATTATTATGATAAGCTGTATGTGGATTGGTATATCTTTTTGGATCTTTTTCTTTTTGATCATTATGTCCGAATTGAATAAAAACATAATCTCCTTTTTTTAAGGTTTTCAGAACTGAATCCCAACGTTTTTCTGTGATAAAACTTCGAGTACTTCTACCGTTAACAGCCCTATTATCAATAACAACATTACTTTTAAAAAAATCTGGTAACATTTGAGCCCAACCTCTTTCTGGATTTTCTTCAGGATTTGGTTTATTTGCCATTGTAGAATCTCCAATTGTATAAATTGTGGTCTTTTGAGCCATACAACTTGTAGCTATAAGAACTAAAAAAAATAATTTAATTTTCATGTTATATTAGTTATTCTTCAAATACCATTTCGATGTTAAATCGTTCGAACTGAAACCTAAAATATTTTCTATTGTATACTTTTTAGCTTGAGATTTTTTAAGCTGATGCGACCAATGAACTCTACTTTCTGGATGATACCCTTCTCCTGAACATTTGTATTCCGCATAGAAAGAAGTTTTCTCAGCTGCTACTTTAGACCAATTATGCCAACCTTCCTTTTTAATATGCTTATCCAATTCACAATTTACAAATACAGTTTTTGCAAAAATTCTCCAAGGTCTTCCTAAATAAACATCTGTAACATTTTCATCTGAGGTTATCTTGCAACCTTTAAAAACATAACCAAATCGTTGATTTTCAGGAGTAGATGCTGCCGTTATATATGAATTCGCTTTACTATGTATAGTACAATCTTCAAATAAAACTGTTGCTTCTCCAAAAATAAAATCGGTACTTCCTTCAATAAAGCAATTTTTAAAATAATGTTTAAACCCTTCTCCTGCAGTATATAGCGTATCTTGAAAACCTAAAATATTACAATTTTCAAAATAACAGCGATCTGCATTTACTGATAATGCAACAGCCTGACCAATAGGACCAGCCACATTTTGAATCGTTAAATTTTTAGCAATAAAATCATTTCCCTCAATTAATAAAGTTGAGGTATGAAACGTACTATTTCTACCTAAATTTATTTGATTGAAATGATCATTATAAGAAATAATAGTATGCTCTTTACTTTCTCCAATAAATGAAATTTTTGTATTCCAAGAATACACTTGGACTTTTTCATTATAAATACCATTTTTAATATTTATAATAACTCTTTTATATGGAAAGGATTTAGAGTTATTAATTGCTTCCTGAATACTGGTATAATCACCACTTCCATCTTTAGAAACAATTACATTATATTCACTATTTAGTTTTTTTTTTACTGTTTCATTTTTTACTTCAGAAACCGCATACTTTTTTTTCCATTTTACATACTTTTTAAATACCTCTTTAGGTTCGTTTGTATACCAAGCATACCCATTTCTGCGTTCTGATCCTATTTCGGTCAAAGACTTCTTCTTAACCCCATCACGATCACAGAAAAATGGTGTATTATCATCTAATTCCATAAATCGAGCCCAAATGGCAGGAGCATTTACATCTGGAACCATTTTTTTGTCAATTATTTTTCCTTTTTCATTATAAAATTTATCCTCTCTTAATCCATTAATTTTTATTTTATCAAACCATTTTACCGCACTATTAATAGCCGTTTTTATTTCTTCCGATGGATTCTCAATTCTCATTAATAACAAAACAATTTGAGCTCCTTCTTTTCCACTTAACGAAGGTAATTCATAAGCTCTCGCTTTTGCAGGTTTAAATGTAATTTCATCATGTTGTGCACACCACCCTGTTAACTCTCCATTTTGAACATATTGTGTTTTTAAAATACACCCTATTCCTTTCTCAAAGGCAACCTCAACTCTTTTTATAGTTTCTTCTGAAGGTTTAATTGAAAAGTAATTGGTTTTATCCTTTATTTCTTTTAAAACATTTAGGATATTAACCATTGAATCATCATTGAATGTGATATGAGTATAATAACCTTTTTTTAAAGGGTAAAATTGAGGCCAACCTCCATTTTCATATTGAGCTTCCAAAATATAATCTAACCCTAAAAGAAAGGCGTTTTTAAATCTTTCATCTGGAAAATGAGCATATATTTTAGATAAAAAAAGCATTTCTTGATACGTAGCACCATTATCGGTGGTTACATTTTTTTTTGAACTTTTAATATCTAACAACTCTTCTTTTTCTATTGCAGAAAGAGGTATATGCATTTGAATATTTTTTGGCCAACCACCAATATTTCGTTGATACAATAAAACATTCTCTGCTATTTCTTTAGCCTCATTTGAAGCAAACCAAGTATCATCTACTCTATTTGCTATTTGCTTCCACTTTTTATCAAGAACCTGAGCGTGGACAGTTGTTTTAATACAGCCTAAAAAAGCTATTACTATTAATGTTTTTGTGAAAAAATTCATTTCTATTTAATAATTTTATTTATTCTAAACCAATCAATATCAATACTTCCCGAATCATTAGCAATTCCATTTCTAAGTGCTAAAAACCCTATTTTTGCCCCAATCCATTTACCTTCTCTTGCTATAAAACGTTCACCAATTGAATTATATTTTTTACCATCTTCACTATATAAAAATTCACAAACTCCACCCTCTTTGACTTTTACTTGTAGAAAAAAAGTTTCAGTATTTAATTTGAAAGACTTACTTTCAGATTCAATTCCATTTTTATCGGCATTTTCACAAATAACTTGTGAAACATACAACTCTCCATTTTGTCGTTTTACACTTAAATAACTATAATCTAAGCCCATAATTAAAAGACCAGTTTGTTCACTGTCAAAACGAGCATTAAAAGTCATTTTTGTTGTTGCAATAAATTCTTCAGAAGGGAATTTTTGTAATAGTAAATTAGATACTTTATACAAATTTGTTGCATCTTCAGGCTTTGGTCTACAATACATTGTATAATGTCCTAAACTCGATGGAAACCCCCAATAAACTTTTGGATTGGCATGCCACTGCCATTGCATTCCTAGTTTTGGCGTATTAAATTCATCAGAATCGTTTGGAGTTACCTTTTGCCAATTTAACCCTACGTTCGGTTTTTTATGGATTGTTACAGGTTCACCAATTCCGTTTTTATCTTCATCATTACCAATAACTGGCCAATCATTTATCCATTTCATTGGCTGTAAGTGCACTATTCTTCCATAAGCTCCTTTATCCTGAAAATGAATAAACCAGTCCTCTCCAGTTTGTGTTTGAACCCAAGCTCCTTGATGTGGACCATTGATATTGGTTTTTCCTTGATCCATTACTTTTTTCTTTTCATAAGGGCCATAAATACTTTTTGCTCTTAAAACAGTTTGCCATCCAGTTGCGACTCCTCCAGCAGGAGCAAAAATATAATAATAGCCATTTTTCTTGTAAAACTTTGGTCCTTCAATTGTTGGCTCTTCATTATGACCGTCGATAATTATTACCTCATCATTATTTGCTATTGTTCCTTCTTCATTCATTGTACAAATAACAAGTAAACTTTTTATACCTGCTCTACTTCCTGCAAAAGCATAAGCAAGGTACACATTACCATCATCATCCCATAAAGGTGTTGGATCAATAATCCCTTTTCCTTCTTTCACTAAAATTGGTTCAGACCATATGCCTTTGGGATCATTGGTTTTCACCATATAAATCCCATAATCAGGATCGGGATAATAGATGTAAAATTCATTATTGTAAAATCTTATACAAGGAGCCCATACCCCTTTTCCATGTTGGGGTTTTTCAAATACATGAAAAGGGGGTTGTTTTTTAAGGGCATAATTAATTAATTGCCAATTAACCAGATCTTTTGAATGAAGAATGGGTAATCCAGGCACACAATTAAAAGATGAAGATGTCATATAATAATCATCTCCAACTCTTATTACATCTGGATCGGAATAATCGGCATGTAAAATTGGGTTTGTATAAGTTCCATTACCATTATCTGAAATCCAAACATTAGATTGAAAGTTCTCTTTAATAGTTTGGCTAAACATATTATCATACGAAATGATAAGAATTACAATCGCTAAGGTTTTTAAAAATTTCATAAATGATAATATTTTTTAACGAGTCTGCTTTTTTAGAGAAAGCAGACTCGTATTAAATTCTAATTATTTATTCAGCTCTAATGCGGCTAAAATAAAAGGCCCAGTTGCTTTGGGGTCATTATCTTTTTTACGTTCGTTTACATAATATTCAAAAGAACCACTTCTATATGGATTGCCCCCTAAACCAGCAACAGCACAAGCTTGGGTAATTGTAATTTCACCATCTTCATCTACTTTTATAAGGTCTCTTGTTAATCCGTCAAATGCTTTGTTAGCAATATTTTTAAATTCTAAAGGCAAATACCCTTTATTAACACCTTTTGCGAAAGCATACGCAAACATAGATGTTCCAGAAGCTTCTAAATAATTCCCTTCTTTTTCTCCCATATTTGGTACTTGATACCATAAACCAGATTCATCTTGCACCTTTGTAAGTGCAACTGCTAAATGATTTAAATAACTTACTAACTCTTTATGTTTTGGATGATCTTCTGGGAAATAATCTAGTACATCAACCAAAGCCATAGCATACCAACCTAATGAACGTGACCAAAAATTAGGTGAAGTTCCTGTTTCTTTATTAGCCCAGTCCATTGCTTTACTTTCATCCCACCCATGATATAATAAACCTGTATTTATATCTAAGGCATGTTTTTGAATCAATTCAAATTGGTTCGCTACATCATCTAAATTTTTTCCTTCTTCAAATTTAACAGTGTATTGAGTATAAAAAGGCTCACCCATATATAAACCATCTAACCACATTTGGCTAGGATATCTTTTTTTATGCCAGAAACCACCTTCTGTAGTTCTTGGGTGCTCCGCTAACTGCTTTCTCAACAATTGCATTGACTTTAGATATTTTTCATCTTTTGTAGTTGAATATAGATTGAAAAGAATATTTCCAGCCTCAATCATATCAATGTTATAATCAGAAATTTTATAGGTTGAAATTGCTCCAGTGCTGTCTATTAATGCATCAGCATAACCTTTAATGTAATCATAATATAATTTGTTTTGAGTTGTTTTATATAACACCTCAAAAGACGTTAATACCAACCCATGAACATAATCCCACTTTGGTTCAGTTTTATCGTCGATTTGGTATGCCTCTGGATTGCGTTTCATAATAGATAACGCCATTCTTTCTGACCATTTTAAAGTATCTGAAACAGCAAGTTCTTTTACAGTTCCTTCTACATCATTCTTTTTTCCTTCCTTACAACTCACAATTAAAATTGTAAATACAAGGGAAAATACAGCTAAAATTATTTTTTTTATTAAGTTCATTATTTATTATTAAATTTCATTATTAATATTAAGTTCTGCCAATTTTTCATCTAAATAAGATAAAAAGTCTGCTTCTGTTTTTATTCCATCTTTTTCTTGTTCCCAAGCACCCAAAAAGTAGAATGTAATTTCATTAGTTGTAGGTTTAAATAGCAATAAATAATCATGTTGCCATTCAGTAACTTCTTTTACCGTTTCAATCTCATAAAAAATTGCCATTCCTAATTTATCAGGAACTAAAGTTTGCACTCCATAGGTTGCAATATATCCCCATTTTTTATCATCACTTTCTTTATAAAAATAATTTACGCCATGCTTTACAATACCTGTACAAATACCTTCAATTTCTTTAGATGGTTTAATCGTATGTTTTGTATAACGTTGATTAGGTGCTATTGATAAAACCTGATTCAAATCAATAGTCTCATCTGCAGTATTCCAGCCAAAATAATTAGCTATAACTGTTGATTTATCTATTGCGTTTTCAACTTTGGCAAATGTAGAATCAACATTGTTAAAATGTAATACTTCTTTATTTACAAATCTTCCGATAGACCCAATTCCTAAACCTTTTCCTGCTTTAAGAATGTCCTGACCCCAGTCACTTTTTTCATGGTAAGAATCGAATCCATCTAAACCAACTTTTGAAAGCACCATTGTGTCAGTTACTTTTCCAAAAATATCAATGCAATTTCTCCAATCTAAATACATTCTATACCCAACTTTACTGCTTTCCCATCCTGGGCCTTCATATCTTATAAACCAAGAATGATCGGTATGTTCAACAGGAACTTTTACTTCAGTTACATTTTTAAAAGTACCATCAATATATTTTCTTTCTTCCCAATGCCCTCCTTCTTTTATTGAAATTTCAGCATATGTTTTTAAAGCTTCATCTTTAGCTATTTCAGATGAAGTAGCAGAATCATCTGCCTTTTTCTCTTGATTTTTACAAGCAGTAAATGATACTAATAACAATACTGCAATGAATTTAAGTGCTTTCATTTTTTTAAATTTATAAATTGATCTTAATTTTTATTTTCTTTAAAGGTTTTATCTAAAAACTGAATACTATATTTTACAGTTTCATTAAACCACGGGTGAAATAACCAAAAAGTATGAGGACTATTTTCTATCGTTTTAACTTGGTTATAAATGCCATATTGGTCTAAAATTTTTATCATATCATCTCTTCCGGCGTGAAACCTTTCAAATTGACTATTGATAAATAAAATTGGTGGAGTATCTTCACCAACATGAGTTAAAGCTGAAGCCATTTTCCAATTCTCAGGTTCTTCTACATAATTTCCACCTAACCATAACCCAGCAACTCTTTCCTCTTTCGATTGAGGATGTTTGAATGCTAAAATCCCATCAATATCAATTATTGCCTGAACAGTTGTTGATTGATTGTTTATTCCTTGTAACTCCTCAAAATCATCATTATTATTTGTTGCACCAATTAGAGCAGCCATTTGTCCTCCAGAAGAACAACCTAAAATTGCAACTTTTGCAGTATCTACATTGAATTTATCTCCATTTTCTTTCACAAATTGAATGGCTTTTTTAATATCATAAATTCCTGCCGGATATTTTGCTTCTGGTGATAATCTATATTCAATTGCAAAACAAGCATATCCTTTAGAGGCAATTTGCTGAGCTAAATATTTAACATGAGATTTATTTCCAGATATCCAGCCTCCTCCGTGCAATATAACAATTGCAGGTTTTATATTATTTGAGTTTTGAATATAGGCATCAAAATGAAGTTTTCTGTCACCTATTTCCTTGTAAATAATATTTTGACTTTCAATTACATTTTCGGGTTTATTAGGTTGAGCAATATTAATGGTTGGATATTTTTTTACAGATTTAATAAAAGCACTTTTTACAGTATAAGATGTATCAATGGGAAACCATATTTGTGAAAAAATATGATTTGAACACAAAATAAAAACTATATAAATTACCTTATTTATCTTCATTTTTAATTAAAATTTCAAAATTCAAATGCACCTAAATCCGGAGCTATACCATTAAATGGTAATTCTACATCTATTCCTTTATCAATTAAATCACTTCCAGAAACTAATTTCATAAAATCAATATTAGGTAAACTACCATCCGAATTTCTAGGGCTACTTAATAAATCCATATTTAAACTTACAAAATCAGAAGTATCAATTGTAATATCATTTTGCCAACTATTATTCGTTATATCGGTTGTTGAAGCAGCAAAACTATCATTATTGCTACCTCCTAAACTAGCAGTATTTTTTAAAATTAGTGAATTTGCGATATTGGTATTACTAAAACTAATATTTCTACCATTACTAAATGCTGAACAGTTATAAATTTCAATGTTTCCTCTATTACTATTATGATCAAAACCGTCATAAACGTTACCTGCAGAAATACAGTTTTTATAAATAGCATTGTGTTTTAATAGTTTATCGTCACTACCTCCAGTTTTAAATCCATTTCCATCCCCTACTCCTACAGTTCCATTTTTCAGAATACCATTTTTAAATGACCAACAGTTTTCATAAGTTGTTGTAATATCATCTGCTCCTCTTAAATAACCATCCCAGCCATCATCAAGATTTTGCCATGCTCTACATCCAATAAACTTATTACCTGTACCAGCATCTAATTTACATGCAAATCCATCAGCATTTTCAAGAGTAGAATCTGCATTATAAAAAGAATCACAGTTTAAAATAGTATTATTTGATGCGCCGTTACCAATTTGAAGACCTGTATCTGAGTTTTCACTAAACGTACAGAATTCTATTAGATTATTATTTCCTTTAACAAACATTCCATTATCTCCAGCTCCAAAAACATCAATCCCTTTAATATGCCAAAATTCAGCATTTAAATAAACACCTCTATTTGATGAATTCTCAACCATTAAAGAAAAATCTAACTTTGGCCTTCCTTGCCCATCACGACCAAATAAATTAATTTTATTCCCTGAAGTACCAGACAAACTAATATTTAAAGTATTATTTAAAACATAGTTTCCTTCATTTATTAAAATTGTATCACCAGGTTTCACCTTTGACAGTGTTTCAATTAATTCATTTACGGTAGACACAATAAAACTACTCTCATTCTCAATTATATCTTCTTTAAAACTTGAAATTGAAATTTCTTTGTTAGCTATAATAACATTTTTGTCGATTGCAGTTGCAGTAATTGTAACAATCCCATTTTGAAGAGCAGTTACAACACCACTTGAAGAAATAGTGGCTATGGAAACATCTGAAGTTGACCACGCAATAGTTTTATTATCAGCATCTACTGGAAGAACCTCTGCTGTCATTTGACCAATTGTTCCAGAAATAATATTGGATCCAATTATAGTAATTGATTCCACATAAACGATAGAATCAACATTAACATCGTCTTTTGAACATGAAAAAAGACTCAAAATAATAAAAAAATAATATATTATTTTCATTTCTAATTATATTAATATCTCACCTTTTTAAATAATTACTCTTAACTTTTTTAAATTAAAAGAGGTATGCGAAATAATGCATACCTCTCTAAAATTAATTTACTTATGCATTAGATTTGATTAAGGTCTCCATCGTGGATCACCAACCATATTATCTAATAAAGTTTGGTTTGTTATTGTAAAATTACCTGCTGCTACATCCACAAATCCAGGATCTAACTCGGTATGAGTACCAGAGCCATCATATACTACTTGAGCAGTATTAAAAAATCCAGGGGCATTAAAATAATTATTATTTAAAAATGTAGGAGTTGGATCAGTTCTGCTTTGATCTGAAAATCCTTCTGATGCAGTTTCCGCAATTAATGTATTTTGAACCGTAATTTTGTTGGTTTTAAAACGAATATAACAAACCCTCTTACTTGAAGAGTTTGAAACTCCATATAAAGTACAATCTTCTAATAATACATTACAAACTATTCCTGTATCTGTTGAAGTTCCAGCATCATCAATTCTGAAAAAATCACGCCCAGGAGCACAATTATTAAAAGTACTGGTTCTTACAATAACATTAAAAACATCTGAGTTTCTAAAATCGATAAAATCACCACCACTAGTTAAAACGCTGGTTACAATAGAATTTTCAACAGTTATTGATTGCACAATTGCACCAGTAACATTACCTCCAATAAATGAACGAGAGAAGTCGTGTATATTACAACCACTAATTAAAAGTGAATTATAATTACCCGCTTCATTATATCTTACAACATCAGGTAAGTTGGTTCCATCATCTCCAATTAAATCTAAATCTATTATACTAACATCTGCAGCGCCAGCTTCAATTGAAAAACTAACGTTTAAAAGTGGTTTATTATAACTTCTTAAACCTTGAATTGTAATTGATTTATTTAAAGTGATTTTACCAGTTTGTGCAGTATAATCACCTCCTTCTAATAATAAAATATCTCCAGGAGCAGCATCAGCAATCATTTGAAACAAATCATCTTCAGGTAAAACTAAAGTATTATCACCTACATCAATTCCAGTTGTAAACGTTGATGAACCTCTTACTTTTGCATTATTAAACAATTGTGCTGAATAATCAGTTTCACTAGTTAATCCAGTTACTGTAGCTATACCATCAATTTTCTCTTGTGGCGTAATATCATGTCTAATATCACCTGGGTTTATAACAATTTGGGTAACATTACTGTTAGGAACCCATCTAAAAGTAGCTTCCAACGCTTTTATGTCACCTAGCTCTTGAGCTAGCATAATTTGTTCGGTTAAAGTAGTTGCCTCACCAATTGCCCATTTAGAATTTTCCAATCCTGTTGAACTTATTGCTTTTACTCTTATTGCATATACTGTTTCACCTTCCAATGCAACTTGAACAGGTAAATCATCAGCATTAACTTCAACTGTTTTAAAAATAGTATTAAATTCTGGATCATCTGCACTAAATTCAACCACATAATGGTCCACGTTATCACGTACTGTCCAATTCAATTCTACAATTGTTTGATTTCTAACTATTGCAGTTAGTTCCACAGGTGCAAACGCTCTATCTACCACCAACTCCTCAATCACAGCTTCATCAGAACTACAACTGGCAATTGTAAATACCAGTAATAGGGTAAATAGTAATCTTTTTAATATATATTTTGTTTTCATAATACCGTATTATTTATTAATTTTTATAAGCTCTTAATAGCCATAATCATTTACTAATTTACCGTTGCTTCCATCAATAAACACTTGCCATATTGGCCAAAACTGTCTATCATCTGGATTTATACCAGTTTTAAAAAGAGAATTTACCTTATCATCAATTAATGAGTTCCATCCAAAAGCAGAGTATTCTACACCTGGATCAACATTTTCTCCTCTGTTTAAGCCATAAATTTCTAAAGTTTCATTGTCTTCTTTATATTTATAGTATAAAGTGCTTGGCACATCCGCATACTCACCTGTACGATTTTGTAAATCTGCCATTTTCCCTTTAGCTTGTTCTAAATTTGCCCCAAGTAAATTCCAACGAATAAGTGATTGCTTACGTTCCATTTCACCAGTAAATTCAAATTTATGTTCTTTTACGATAGCATTAAACATACTTTCTTTGCTTGTTAAGCCATTAACATAAGTATCTACTTTTTCACCTTGGACGTCGGAAGCAAATGCTCTATTACGAATTTCTTTTAAATAAGGTGCTGCAGCAGCAGGTCCTTCTAACTCATTTGCCGCTTCTGCAGCTATCAAAAGAACTTCAGCATAACGCATATACAATTTATTAATTCCATCATCATTAGTTGAAGTAACATAACGATTCATCCACTCGTAACGGTATTTTCCAAAATACCATGTATCTGAACTTCCTAATTCTTGTTTAGCAATTCCATCTGTTGGAGTACCATATCTATATGGAACACAACTTACATCTCTACGGCTATCTGCCTCATCAAAATCATAAAAAACAGTTGGAAGAGGTCCTGCAAGTCCACCTCGAGCTTGTCCAGTGTATTGATCTACTTTAGTATGTCTTACAGCAAATGAAAATAATACACGTCCACGACCATCAGCAAAAGGAAGTTCCCAAAGTGATTCTCCACCTGCTGTGATATTTTCTCCATTATAATCTCTCCAAAATTGTTCAAAAGAAGGTTCTAAATGTGCCATACCGCTATTAATAACAGAACGACTTTCATCTAAAGCTAATTTATACATTTTCTCAACAGAAAGTTCAGAATCATTACTTCTTCGAACACCATCAGGGTATTGTTGATAACCACTAGCAACCATTGCTAAACGAGCTCTAAACCCTTTTACAAATGCTTTGTTAATTCTTTCTACACTCGTTGTAGCAGAAGTTTCATTAGGCCAAGCTACCAATGTTGAAGCTTCTTCTAAATCCTGAATAATTTGCTTATAAATTACATCACGACTTGATTTTTCCAAATAAATAGTTTCAGAATTTATCGGCTCGAAACGAGCTGGAACATCTCCCCAGGCTTTCATTAAATCTGCGTAATAAATTGCACGCAATGTTAAAGCTTCTCCTAGCAATTGTCCAAGTTCAGTTCCTGCCTCTGGATTACCAAAAGTTCTTAATCCTCTAATACAAATATTTGCACGTTCAATACCCAAGTACATCATAGCCCAAGCATTGTTGGAAGTATTCATTTGAGAATTATTAGGCTTTGCATCGTAAACACAAAGGTCGGCCTGAGAATCATTCAATTTATCTGAATTGTTATTCCATTCACTATCTGTATTAAATCCATAAAAAGGTATAAATCGACCTCTATAAGAGTTCGTTTGACCAAATGGTTCTTTAATACCATCTACAGCTCCTTTAGCCAATCCAGCTGTTGAAAAAATTACGGATTCATCTAAAGTTGATTTCGCAGGTGCTTCTAAGAAATCGTCTGTTATATCTTGACAAGAACTAAAAAGCCCAGCTATTAAAATTCCTGCAATTATTATTATATTTTTCATCTTTTAATAATTATAAAATTAAAAATTAAGGTTTAAACCAAGAACCACTTGTCTACTGCGTGGAAATGGTGAATAATCTACACCTGGTGTTAGAGGAGTTTTTCTTCTTGTAGAAACTTCAGGATCAAGCCCAGAATATTTTGTAAGAATAAAAACATTGTTAGCTGTAACGTAAAATCTTAATTTTGAAATACCAATTTTAGTAAATAAAGCTTCTGGAGGTGTATAACCTAACGTAAGAGAATTCAACCTTAAAAAAGAACCATCTTCAACGGCCCAGTCACTAAAAACAAATCTTTGCATATATGGTGACCACATTGTTGTATTTTCATTAAGTGTAGCTAACGCTGAAGGATCAGTTACTAATTGACCAGAAACTGGATCCAAATTTGTCCATCTAATTCCATCACTCATTTCTGTAGAAAGATTTCTATATTGCCCATTTGGATTAGACGTTGTGAACTCTATTTTATTAGCGTTATATACATCATTTCCAACACTCCAGTTGAAAGCAGCTGAAAGATCAAAACCATAAGCATTAGCATTAATTACCATACCTCCAGTATGTGTTGGGTTAGAATCCCCAATAATTGTATTGTCGTCTACTGTTACTAAACCATCTCCATTAATATCTTTTAATTTCATCATTCCTGGCATAACCGTTCCAACAATTGAAGTATTATCTGCAATACCCGATTTTAAAGTATAGCTTCCTGATAAAGCATCATAATCAAAATCTGAAACTTCATAACGACCATCATTTTGGTATCCATACATTAAACCAATTGGTTGACCAACATTTATAACATAATCATTACCTATTTGTGAAGAAGCCCAATTGGTGTTTTGACCGAAATCATCCATTACTCCAAGCGAGTTAATACGGTTTTTATTAAATCCTATGTTGAAAGAAAAACTTAAACCATAATCTTCTTTTTCTATTGCAGCAATATTTAATGAAGCTTCAATACCTGAATTTTGAGTTTCACCCATATTTCTATACTGACTTAAATAACCAGTTCCTGGAACAGGAAAATTGATTAAAAGATCTTTCGTATTATTTTTATAAGCTTCAAAAGAACCACTGATACGACCTTTAATTAAATCAAAATCAAGACCAACGTTTTGAGTAATAGTAGTTTCCCACTTTAAATCTGGATTCGCTAAAGTATTAGATGCTGCCCAATAATTAGAAATACCATTTATGTATGTAGTGTTTCTAGATTCAAAATTTTGAACAGTTTGTCCAGAAGGAATATTATTATTTCCAGCCTGACCATAACTTAATCTCAATTTAAGTGAATTTATCCAAGATACATCCTTTAAGAAGTCTTCTTCTGTCATTTTCCAAGCTACAGCAGCAGATGGGAAATAACCCCAACGATTATTACCTAAGAACTTACTTGAACCATCGGCACGGTAAGTTGCTGTAAAAAGATAACGATCTTTAAATGTATAATTCACACGACCAAAGAAAGATAATAACTTGTCATCTGGACTGTAATAATTATCTACTGATTGAGGCACACCCTGTGTAGTAAGATTTTTAGAAGTTTCAAAGTCAAAGAACTTTGGAAAACCTTGAATTTCAGTAGTTACCTCATTACTGTGGTTAACTAACATTTCTTCACCAACCAGAACTTTTAAACTATGGTTATCTCCCAATATTTCTTTAAAGTCGTAGTTGATTGTATTCGCATTTCTAAAACGATTTCTTTTATCATCACTAAACATTAATGATGGTGCTCCTTGATTTTCAGCAGCAGGTCTATTATTTGCATAATATGTAGAACGTCCGTAAAAACGATAATCTAAATTATTGTAATTATCTATTCCTAAATCACTTTTAAATTTAAGGTTATCTATTATCTCCCATGTAAAACTTCCTAGAATATTGAAATTTTTTCTAAGTTTTTCTCTTTGATTATCTGCTACAGCAACAAATGGGTTTACTAAATAACTTGACAGTGCTTCATCCGTATTGTCAGTTGTTAAACCTGCAAGTGGAATTGGTGAATATCCAACACTATGTCTTAAACGAGCATCGGCAGATGATATTTCATTTTGTTCATTAGCTCCACCACCATTTATTTCAGTTTCAGAGTAACGCATTGTAAATGATAAATCAACTTTTTCACTAGCTTTATTTTTCAAAGAAAATGAAAGATTATTTCTCTTAAAATCTGAACCCAACATAATAGTTTTCACATCATAATGAGCATAATTAAAATTAAAATTAACTTTTTCAGAACCGCCACGAATTCCTAAATCCTGACTTTGAACTTCTCCTAAACCACCATAAATTTGCTTTTGCCAATTATTCCCCTTTAATCCTTTGTAAAGGTCATAATCTTGCCATTGACCAAAAATTCTTTCATAAGAATTTAAATCATCTTTTAGTAAAGAATATTCATATTGCCATTTCACAAAATCTTCAGGTTCCTGAACATCTATAGTTTTTGCAATAGAACTCATACCATAGAAAGTATTAAAACTTACATCAATTTTTCCATCTTTACCACTTTTAGTAGTTATAATAACAACCCCGTTCGCACCTCTAGAACCATAAATTGCAGTAGATGAGGCGTCTTTTAAAACTGTAATATTTTCAATATCTGACGGAGAAACATCACTCATACTGTTAACAGGAAAACCATCAACAATTATTAACGGAGAACTATCTTGTGTTAAAGACCCTCCTCCACGAATTCTAATTTTAATTTCTGCATCAGGAGACCCTTCAGAAGAAGTCACTTGAACCCCGGCCATACGTCCTGTTAAGGCTTCAGCCACATTCGAAATAGCTGTTTTCTTTAAATCGGCACCAGAAACAGCAACAACTGAACCTGTTAAATCAGACTTACGAGCAGTTCCATAGCCTATAACAACTATTTCATCTAGTGCTTCTAAATTCGCTTTAAGAACTACATTAACAGTTTTTTTTCCTGCCAAATTAACTTCTTTTGTTTCAAATCCTAAATAACTAATCACAATGATAGCATTTGAATTTGACACTTTAAATGAGAAATTTCCATCAAAATCTGTTGATGTCCCATTTTTTGTTCCTTTTTCTAAAATATTTACACCAGGTAATGGTTGCCCCATTTCATCGGATACTACACCCGACAATAAACTCCCTTGTGCAAATACCATTGAAAATGAAAAACATATCGTGAAAATTAATAAGATTAATTTTCTACTGTTTTTTTCTTGATTTAATTTTGGTAGAAAAAAACGCATTGGTTTGAATAGGTAATTGTGCTTCATTGAAACAATTATTTAGTATTGATTATTAATTAGTTATTTATTTAAGTTGTGAGAAAAAAATCTCAAAAATAAATTGTAATCGATTACACAAACTTAATAAAAAATAAACTAACAAACAAATTTTTTCACAACGACAAAAAAACAACTAAAAACATTTTAAACCACTAGTTACCTAACACTTACATTTTTTTAATATCGAAATTAACTAATTTAGAATAAATCCAAAAAAAGGGTTTTCAAAAATTAGAGCAAAAAAAATTATCAGTACAAAAAAAGGAGCTTGATTTTCACCAAACTCCTTTCAAATTAATACCAAAAAACAATTAATTTAAACTCAAAATGTATTAATATGCAGGGTTTTGTACAAAGTCTTTATTTTGATTCAAGTCCATTGCTTCTTGAGGTATTGGACGTAAAATTTTAAGTTCACCATTCGCTCCATTAAAATTAGACTCATTAATTAAATAATGATATAATGATGCTCTTTCAACAAGTTTCCCTGTACGTTTTAAATCGAACCATCTGTGGTATTCACCTAATAATTCTCTTCCTCTTTCATCTAAAATATAATCAATATCAAATTCACCAATTAAAGCTGGAGTAACACCTGATCTTTGCCTTACAACGTTTAATCTATCTATACCAGTTCCCGGATTTGTATGTAAATACGCCTCTGCAGCAATTAAATAGGTGTCAGCTAATCTAGAAAGTACAACATCTCTTGTACTAACTCTACCATTGTTTCCGTTTGAACCAAATGGAGATTTAGGGTCATCAAACTTTTTTACTGGGATTGTTTCATAATCACTACTTACAACACCAGCACCATAAGTACCATATAAGTGGTAATTTACACCAGGATGTAGTGCTTCATAAGCAGTTTTATCTGCATCTGTAGCCCATTGCGGCGCATAGTAATGTGTTACTTCTAAACCACTATGATCTTCTTTATCAAAATAATCATAATATCTTTTAAATGTTTCCACCATAAAAGTTGCATTCCAACGTGCATCATTTTGAGAATATAAACCGATTGCAAAATCAGTTGGACATAAATTATATGATCTGTAAGGTGCATCTCCTGCAACCTCTGAACCTCCTAAATAAGAACTAAAAAAAGTAGATTGTCTATTTCCTAAATTTGTAGGGTCAGCACTTACAGACGCAGGATCAAATTGAACTGAAAACAATACTTCTTCGTTCATTTCATTTCCTGGTGTCCATAAATCTTCAAAAGTTAAATTTAATGATTGACCTGCAATTGCATCATCCGCATAAGTTGCTGCTTTCGAAAAATCATTTGCATCAGCAAAACTTTCATAACCTCTTGTTAAATAAACTTTAGCTAACAAATGTTGTACAGCTCTCTTATTCACTTTTCCTGTAAAACTACCTGTTGAAACTAAATTTAATGATTCTTCCAACTCAGAAATAATAAAACTATAAACTTCTTCAGCTGAATTTCTAGTAAATGACAACTCAGGACTAGAAATATAATCTTTAACTAAACTTACTCCCCCGTACGTTTGTACTAATAAAAAATAAGCATTCGCTCTTAAATATTTAATTTCTCCAATTGATTTATTTGTTGCGCTTGTTTGTTCTGTAAGATCTGAATAATATAATCCCATGTTTGCAGTTTGAATTGCTTTATAACAAGTATTATATAATTGCTCTACTCCTTGAGATGATGGAGTTAACTGAGAATATTGACTCAATCCTGTTGGCTCATCATTTCTTCCTTCAGCATATAAATCGGTTCCTGCACAAAATAGCCAAGGTTGATCTCCATATATTTCTCTTAATTGAGAATAATTTGCATTTACTAATGTTTCAAATCCTTCAGCTGTAACATAAAAACTTTCAGCTGTAACGTTAGAAAGATTCTCTTCCTTTAGAAAGTCACTACAAGATGTAAGCGTACCTATAAGTATTCCTAAAACTACTATTATTTTTTTCATTTTCTTTCTTTTTATAATTTTAAACTTAATCCTAATTGGTAGGTTACAGAACTAACACGTCCAATATTTAAACTTGCTCCAGCCCATTCTGGGTCATACCCATCATAATTTGTAATTACAAATGGATTCAAAACATTCGCATAAATTCTACAATTCTTGATTTTTAACTTTTCAAGTAATTTATTATCAAATGAATATCCTAAAGCAATATTTTTAACTTTTACAAAAGAAGCATCTCTGTAATATCCAACACCATCATTTCTCCAATAAGAACCAGCATTACGTGCTTGTGGATATTGATTAGAAAATTGTGCAGGAATACCAGCAGTATTTTCTGGAATATACCAATCTGCTATATCAGCTTTTTGACGTCCTCTATCTCTTACGTCAGTAAAGTTGGCATGGAACGGGCTATATACAAATACGCCTTGGTTTGTAATTGCAGAAACAGAAAAATCAAAATTTCCTACTTTTAATTTAGAAGTTAAACTTCCTGACCAATCTGGATTAGCTGATCCTAAAATAATTCTGTCATTGGTTGCATCGATTTTTCCATCTCCATTAATATCAACAACTTTAGCTTGACCTTCTCCTTGTCCATATGAAGCAGCTTCATCTCTTTCATTTGCTTGCCAAATACCATCAAATTGATAGTTATATTGTGCATCAATAGATTCTCCAATAAATAAATTATTTCCTATATCATCAACCAATTTTTGACCATAGATTGAAACAATTTTATTTGTGTTTTTTGTAAATGTAAATGTAGTTTCCCAAGAAACATTTTCAGTTTTAATATTTCTAGTTGTTAAAAGAACTTCAATCCCTTTATTACTAACAGAACCAACATTTGCGTTTATAGATTCCCATCCGGATTCTCTTGGTAATTGTTGTTGTAATAATAACTCATCAGATAATCTGTCATACACATCAATACTACCTGTTATTCTATTACTTAATAAACCAAAATCTAAACCTACGTTTAATTCTCTAGTTTTCTCCCAACCTAATTGACTGTTAGCTAATTGACTTGCCATCCAACCATTTGCAGTTGTTCCATTATAATCATAATATGTTTGTTGATCTAATCTATTCAAAGTTGAATATGGAGAAATAATATTATTTCCTGTAAAACCATAACTAACTCTTGCTTTCAAATCAGACATTACGTCTTGCTCTTGCATAAATGATTCCTCACTTACTTTCCAAGCAATTGCTCCTGAAGGAAATGAATCCCATCTGTTTGCATCAGATAATAAAGATGAACCATCCCATCTATTTGATAAAGTAAATAAATATCTGTTTTTGTATGAGTAATTTAAACGAGCTGCATAAGAGCTTAATGTTTGCTTTACAAATCCTGAACCTAAATTAAAGGTAGACTGCTCCCCTGATCCGATGTTATAAAACCCAGTATCGAAAGGCATATTTTTTGAACTGATAAAAGAATTCTCAGTTCTACTTGAATAAACTGTTTGAAGACCTAATAAACTAAATACATGTTCGGTATTTAGAGTGTAATTAACATTAAATTGGTTATCCCAAGTATAATTAAAGTTTTCTCTTTTTGCCATTTCTGCAGAAGGTAAATTATTGTTACTAACACCAGTATTAGTTAACGCTCCCCAAGCTTTCCCTCTTCTATAATTATCAAGTCCTGCTGAATATGTAGATTTAAATGATAACCACTCTAATGGTTTATACTCAACAAACATACTTCCAATAGCATTCCATCTTCTAATTGCATCTGAAGAATTTGCAATTTCCAATAATGGGTTAAATGTACTTGTTTTATTAATTAAGTAATTACCATCTGCATCTTTCAATTTACCTGGTTGAGGGTATAAATCTCCATTTGTATCATAAGGAGTTAAAAATGGATTTAATCTAAATGCTTCACGCATTGCAACATCACTTCCTAATTCTTGATCTGTCATTGCAACTGTGAAATTAGTTCCAATAGATACTTTATCATTTATTTTGTGATTTACACTTGCTTTAAAAGTATATTTATCTAATGATTCATTCTCAACGTTTCCTGTTTCACTTTGAATACCTAAACCTAAGTTATAACCTACTCCACTTTCAGAACGTCCTGAAATAGATAAATAATTATTTTGTTGAATACCACTATTAAGAACAGCATTATACCAATCAAAAGTATCATTATTTAATGCGCGTTCTTTTAATAATGTATTTGCACTTCCAACTACTTTACTTTCTAATTTTTCAGGAGTAATTGTCATTGGATCAGAAGCAGTTGTTGCTAAATAAGCCGACTGATGGTATAACCACCATTTTTCTCCACCCATCATTTTAGGCAATCTTGTTGTTTCTTTAACCCCCATATAAGAATCATAAGAAATATTTATTCCTGATTTTGCAGTTGAACCACTTTTGGTAGAAACAATAATTACACCGTTTGAACCTCTAGAACCATAAATTGCAGTAGAAGAAGCATCTTTTAAGATATCAATTCTAGCAATATCTTGTGGATTTAAAAAGTCAATTCCATCAGTAGGCACACCATCAACAACATATAATGGTTTTGCATTATCACTCATAGAGTTTTTACCTCTAATAGTAATATCAAAACTATCCCCAACACGTCCTGTAGAAGATGATATTTGAACCCCAGCAACATTTCCTTGAATTGCTTCTAACGGGCTAGTTACATTTCTTTCAGTTAAAGCAGTGGCATCCAAACTTCCAACAGAACCGGTAAGATCCTCTTTTTTAAGTGTACCATATCCAATTACCACCACTTCATCAAGTGATTCTAATTCTGCTTTTAAAACAACATCAACAGTGCTTTTTCCAGCTAATTTAATTTCTTGAGTTTCAAAACCAACATAACTCACCACTATTATTGCATCAGAATTAGCTACTTTAATAGTATATCTACCATCAAAATCAGAAGATGAACCATTGTTCGTTCCTTTTTCAATAATATTCACACCTGGTAAAGGCATCCCAGAAGCCTCCGTAATTGTTCCAGTTATTGTCGTTCCATTTTGGGCAATAATTTCATTCCCCATGAACGTACCTAAAAAAAGGAATATCGCACAACTCCATTTTAAGATTTTTTTTAATAAAACATTGATGTTCATAATTTAATTATAAATTTGGTTAATATTTGTGTTAAGGTTAATTAATTTTATTTTCAATTAGTTTCCCATTTATATAGGTATCAATAAAAGTTAAATTCTTTACATTCTCTAGTGAATAAGGCGCTTCAACCTTTTCTATAATTACATTTTTAAGGGTAATATTACTGATTGGAGATTCTTCATATCCTTTTGCCAGAATACCAAATTTCCCTCCATTTTTTACCGTGATATTTTCTAAGGATATGTTTTTTACGACTGGAATGAAATCTCCTGTTTGAGCCCCATAAATTCCATAAAACATATTCACTTTTAATACAGCCTCTTTTACTTGTCCAACTTCTATATTTCTTACAAACACATCTTCAATAGTACCACCTCTTTTAGAATTCGTTTTAATTCTAATAGCTCGGTCCAAGTTTGGGCTATCCATTACACAATTTTCAGCAAAAACATTTTTTACACCTGCAGAAATCTCACTACCTATCACAACACCACCATGTCCATCAATCATTTTACAATTTTGAATAACAATATTTTCGCTTTTTATCGCTACTCTTCTACCATCTCCATTTCTCCCTGACTTTATTGCAATACAATCATCACCCGTATTAAATGTACAGTTACGAATAATTACATTTTTAGAGTACTCAGGATCACAACCATCATTATTTGGCCCGTGACTTTCAACAGTAACACCATCTACAATAACATTTACAGATTTTATTGGGTGAATTACCCAAAATGGAGCATTTATAATTTTTACCCCTTCAATCATAACATTCACACAGTCAAATGGTTGAAAAAAACTTGGACGTAAAAAATGGTTTTCACCAAAAATTCTTTCTTCAACCGGAGTATTATTTTCTCCCATCTCCATCAAAACTGGAAGATTCAAACTATCTTTTTGTTGCCCCATACCAGATCTCCATCCGTAAGAATCTTTACCACACCAAGGCCACCAATTTTCATTACTAGCCTGCCCATTTAAAATTCCTTTACCTGTAACTGCTATGTTTTTTTTCTTATAGGCATAAATTAGTGGAGAATAATTAAAAAGTTCAGTACCTTCATAAGAAGTATGAACTAATGGATAATAATCTTTAGGATTGGTACTAAAAAGAATAACAGCACCCTCTTCTAAATGTAAATTAACATTATCCTCTAAATGTATTGGACCCGTATAATACGTTCCAGCTGAAATTAACACTTTACCCCCTCCGCTTTCTGTACATTTGTTTATAGCATTTTTAAATGCTTCAGTGTTATTATACACTCCATCAGAAATAGCTCCGAAATCTTCCACTTTAAATATCTTATCAGGGAATGAAACTGGCTTCACACTATCTAAAATTTCATACATCTTGCTCCATGGACTTGAAGCTACAACATTCTTAGGCATCTCTTTTTTACAAGAAATCATAGAAATAATAACAACAGTAATTAATATTAGTTTAGATTTTCCCACTTTCAACTTGCTTATTTTTAAGTTACTATCCATTATTCTTAATTGTATTTAAATAAATTCTCTCAACCACTATAACCTTAATTTATGCAATCGATTACACAAAACTAAATAAAAACGATTAGATAAGCAAATTATAAACATATAATTGTTAAAATGAGGATGAAATTGTCTGGTTTCGATAAAAAAAATAAATTTTTTACTTTTATAAAAAAGGAATCAACTACTTTTACTTTTTAATTAACTAAATGAATGTATCTTTTATAGATATTTGAATACATTTCAAAATCAAGGTAATCGGTTACATTTATTAATAGCATTTAAAGTATATTTTCGAAATCAATTTAAAAAAACGGCTTCATGAGTGGAAAAATTACGATTTACGACATTGCCAAAAAACTTAATATTACTGCAGCTACTGTTTCAAGAGCATTAAATAACAACCCAAAAATAAGTGAAAAAACAAGGAAGCTGGTAATTGAAACTGCTGCAGAAATGAATTACAAGCAGAATAAACTTGCATTAGCTTTAAAAAGTGGGAAAAGTAACAATGTTGGTGTCATTGTACCTCATATTGATAGAAATTTTTTCGCATCAACAATCCGTGGAATTGAAGAAGAATTGTATCCGCACGGCTATCAGGTTATTATTTGTCAAACCCATGACATAGAATCTAAAGAAACTGAAAAAATAAACACACTTTTAAATGCGCAAGTAGATGGGATTTTAATGTCGATTTCTAACGTAACCATTGAAATAGATCATATAATAAATAGGGTAATTCAAAAAAATGTTCCTTTAATATTTTTCGATAGAAAAAAAAATATTGATGGAGTAAGCTCTGTAACTATAAACGATTTTGAAGGAGGTTATAAAGCTACACAGCATTTAATTGATCAAGGATGTAAACGCATTGCCCATTTGGCGGGGGACAGGTCTTTTGAAATTTATAAAGACAGGTGTTCTGGATACAAGAAAGCCTTAATTGATAACGGAATTGAGTTTGATGAAAAATATGTGGTCCCAACAAAAAGTGAAGTTGAGGATGGAAAATTAGCCGTTAAAAAATTATTAAAAATGAAAAATCCACCTGATGCCATATTCTCATCAAGTGATTTTGTTGCATTAGGTGCCATTCAAGAATTAAAGGAGCAAGGAATCAAAATCCCAGAAGATTTTTGCGTAGTTGGTTTTAGTAACGAGCCATTCACCAAATTTATGGAGCTTTCTATTTCTTCAGTTGATCAATCACCATTAGAAATGGGAAAGATGGCTGCAAAAGTATTTTTAGAGCAAGTTACAAATCCTGGAAAAGTTAAAATTGAAAAGAAAGTTGTATTAACACCTCAATTATTAGTTAGAAAGTCATCTTTAAAGAACCCATAATTTATTTGGGTTAAACAATTAAATAAATTGAGCTATTTTTATAAAAAAATAGTTACTAACTCAACACCCAATTTACTGCACAATTCTTGGTAGCAAATGGCTTAGTTGCATAACCTTCTTCAATAGTCCCAATAAGCATTGTTACTACAACACCATGTGGATCTTCAGTTATGGTTCCTATTTTAAAATTCCTAAAAATGTTTAAATTATTTTTATAAAAATCAACTATCTGTAAATAATCAAATGTATTTAATTTTAAAATTGAATTCCTATGATCTAAAATAAACCCGTTTACGCCGGGTGGAATTAACTTATTTTCAAACGCATATTCCCAAGATGCCAAGATATCATTTACAGAAATAACACCAAAGTAGCTTTTATAAAAAATCCCTGAATCCTCATCGAACTCATACTTGATTTTATTATCTACATCCTTCATCATCCAATTTATTTTTGACAATTAATACTTACAATGAAACACCTCTACGCCAAGGAATAAAATCATTCTGATCTAAAAGCATGGCCTTCGTTTTAAGTTTACCACTAGCGACTTTAATAATTAGCTCTAACATATCCTCTCCCATCTCTTCAATAGATTTTTCGCCTCTAATAACAGCTCCTGTATCAATATCTATGATATCCGACATTTTTTCTGCTAATTCAGAATTAGAAGAAACTTTTATAACGGGAGTAATTGGGTTACCTGTTGGCGTTCCTAATCCCGTTGTAAATAATACAATATTTGCACCAGATCCAACCAAAGCAGTTGTACTTTCAACATCATTTCCTGGTGTGCACAATAAATTTAATCCCTGTTTTGAAATGTACTCTCCATAATCCAATACATTTACTACTGGTGAAGTACCCCCTTTTTTAGCTGCACCTGCAGATTTCATTGCATCAGTTATTAAACCATCTTTAATATTTCCGGGTGAAGGATTCATATCAAATCCAGAGCCTGCATCTACAACTGATTTTTCATAAGCTTTCATCAATTGTAAAAATCTTACTGCGTCTTTTTCCTCTACACAACGATTCACAATTTCTTGCTCCACACCACATAATTCTGGAAATTCAGCCAGGATGGCAATTCCTTTTAATGAAACTAACAAATCCGAAACATGACCTAAAGTAGGATTTGCAGAAATACCTGAAAATCCATCGGATCCTCCACATTCCAATCCAACACTAAGCTTTGCTAATGGAGCTGGTTTTCTTTGAATATTATTCGCTTTTTTAATAGCTTCAAAAGATTCTTTTACAACTGCCCTTAACATTTCATCAACAGTTCCCATTTGCTGTTGTTCAAATATTAATACAGGTTTTGTATTATTTGGATTGATGCTCTTTAAAGCATCATTAAAAATTTGAATTTGTAAATTTTGACATCCTAAACTTAAAACAGTTGCTCCAGCTACATTTGGATTATTAACATAACCTGCTAACAATTTAGCCAAACTCTCAGCATCTTGACGAATTCCTCCGCAGCCTCCAGGATGTGTTATAAATTTTACTTCAATATTATTAAATACATTTTCTGAAATTAAATTTTCAACTTCTTTCTCACCTCCTTTTTCATTATTTACCAATGAACGAAGCAATAGTTGATGGCTATTTACTTTTTGAGTTAATAGTTCCTTTTCAAAAATTTCTTTTAATATTTCAATATTTCTGTTTTCACAAAAAACCAATGGAAAAAACAACCAAACATTTGCAGTCCCAACTTGCCCATCCTCTCTGTGATATCCTAAAAAGGTTTTATCTTTCCATTTATCAACATTTGGAGCTGTCCAACTAGTGGTTTCTGTTTTATTAAATACTTTTTCGCTTTCGTGCTTTACATTGTTAATTGTAAGTACATCTCCTTTTGCTATATAATTATTGGCTTTCCCTACTAGAACACCATACATAATTATCCGATCTCCTTCATTAAAATTATTTAAGGCAATTTTATGCTTTGCTTTTGTATCTGCTAAAACTTGAATTGCTTCACCTTCAAATAAAACAGTTTCTCCAGCTTTTAAATTCACTAAAGCTACAGCAACATTATCGGAAGTATTTACCTTTATTAACTTTTTTCCCATTATAAAATGTACTTAAATTTTTATTAAAATTGCTTACAAAAGTTTGTGTATCCTTTTTCAACTCCAACCGCATCAATCTCAGCTAATGCCAAGGAAATTGCTTCTGTCAGCTTATTAATTTCTGTTAAATCTCGTCCCCAATAAGTGCTGTTTTTTAAAACAGAAGTTGAAATTTTGGTATAGTCATTAGATTTCCATATTTCAGCAAAATCTGCAACAATTTCAGCACTATCATTAATAGGTAATGCTTTTCCGTTCCAATCACCTTTATAAAAACGAATTAAACAAGCAAAAGCAAAGGTTAAATTCGTAGGAACTTTTTTATGAATATTAAAATACTCAACTAAGCTTGGTAACACTCTAACTTTAAATTTTGAAATTGAATTTAAAGCAATACTAGCTAATTGATGTTTTATAAATGGATTTCTAAAACGATCAAATACTTCTTCTGCAAAACTATTTAATTCATCTCTATCCATTTTTAACGTATCGATAATTTCCTTAAAAACAGCTTTATTAATAAATTCACCTGTAAATTCATTATCAATAGTTTCTTTTACCGTATCATTTCCGTACAAAATTGAAAATGGAACCATTGTAGTATGTGCCCCGTTTAAAATTCGAACTTTACGAGTTCTGTAAGGTTGCATATCTTCAACTATTTTAACATCTAAATTTGTTTTATGAAATGGAAGTTTCTTTTTTAATTCATCTCCACCTTCGATGACCCATAATAAAAATGCTTCAGCAGCAACAATTAAATTATCTGAATAATCTAACTGATTATTGTATTCTTCAATTTGATCTTTTGGATAACCTGGTACAATTCTATCTACCAATGTACTATGAAAAGAACTATTGTTAAATAACCACGATTTAAATTCATCACCTAATTTCCAATCTTCAATATATTGAAGAATTATTTCCTTTAACGTTTCCGAATTATGATTAATTAGTTCACAAGGAATAATCGTTAAACCTTTACCTGGATCTCCATTAAAATGTTTAAACCTTTCAAATAAAAGAACAGTTAATTTAGCAGGAAATGAACTAGGTGGTTGCATTTCAGGTTTATCATTAGCAACATAAGCAATACCAGCCTCTGTTGTATTTGATATAATAAATGACAATTCTTCTTCCTTTGCAAGACTTAAATAGTCCCCAAAATTGGTATAAGGATCAACTCCTTTTACAATATTTGAAATCAACTCAATCTCTTGAATTTCTTTGCCTTTTTTCACACCTTTCATAAACAAGGTGTACAAGCCATCCTGATCGTTTAGCATACTTACTAAACCTTTATCAATTGGTTGAACTACTGCAACACCAGCATTGAAATCAACCTCTTTGTTTAATTTTTGAAAAGCATAATCTATAAATGCTCGTAAAAAATTCCCCTCTCCAAATTGAACAATTTTAATAGGTAATTTCTTCTCTAATCCTGTATTTTCTCTATTTAATTTTTTCATTTTCTTCTATAAGAATGAATAACTCTTGTTTGAAAAACTTTATTTACTTTTTATTAATAAACCTCTAAAAAAAGAGGTTTATTAATCTTATGTTTTTTATTCTTTTACTAGCTCTAAATTTTCATTTAGAGGTGTCATTTTTGGCATTAACAGGTGAACAAAACCTAAAATTATAAGGTAACAAGAACCTGCAATTAAAAATGCCCAGAAATAACCAGAATTACCTGCTTCATCCAATACTGAACCTAATGCTTTATCTGCTATAATACCAGCAACCGCACCAATCATCCCTCCAATTCCAACAACTGAAGCTGTAGCTTTTCTAGGAAACACATCAGAAACTAGTGTAAAGATATTAGCTGACCAAGCTTGATGACCGGCTGCTCCAATACCTATAAGTATAATTGCTACCCACTTACTATCTGTAACTGCTACAAAACTTACAGGAAGGATAATTAAAGCACAAATTAACAAAGTGATTTTTCGTGCCTTATTAATAGTCCAACCTTTTCTCATTAATGCTCCTGAAAGATATCCACCAAAAATACTTCCACCATCCGCTAAAATATAAATTACAAAAAATGGAAGCGCTATATTTTTAATATTCACATCAAATGTAGTTGCCAAAAATTTTGCACCCCAGAAAAGATAAAACCACCAAACAGCATCCGTTATTTTTGCTAAACCAAAAGCCCAAGTTTGACGCTTTTTTAGTACGCTTTTCCAAGGTAATTTCTCTTCATTTTCTTCTTCAGAGTCACTTTGTATATACGCTAATTCTTCTTTTGATACTTTAGGGTGAACTTGAGGTTTTTTATACATTCTAAACCACAGAAATACCCATATTGCACTCAATACTCCAGTAATTAAGAAAGGTATCTGCCAATTTTTTCCGTCTTCATGAACAATCCAACCAATTACAAATGGAGCTGCAATAGCACCAATACTTGTTGCTGCATTAAAAAGACCTGTTGCAAATGCTCTATCTTTTTTTGGAAACCATTCTGCAGTTGTTTTAATTGCTGCTGGAAAATTTCCAGCTTCTCCAAAACCTAAACCAAATCGTGCTGCCGCAAAACCAATAATACTAAATCCTGGACGAACCAATGCGTGTAACATACCAAAGAAACTCCAAATAGCGATAGAAAGTGTATATCCTTTTTTAGTTCCTAAACGGTCAATTAGCCCACCCATTGACAACATACCAATTGCATATGCTACCTTAAATGAAATCATAATATTAGCATAATCATTATTTGTCCATCCAAACAATTTTTCAAGTGTTGGAGCCATTACACCAATTATACTTCTATCAAAATAATTAATAGTTGTAGCAAACATTAATAGCGCCAAAATTCTGTAGCGATAATTGCCTATTTTTTGCTGTGGTTCATTCATAATATTTATTTTATTTGGTTTAATTAATTTTGCGAATTCTAATTTTGAATTCTGAGCTGAATTTAAAATTCACCTATTTATTTTCTTACTTCTTTAATAAGTGCTAAGGCATTTTTCACATCCTGTTCTAACTTAGCATAATCTTTATTTGCTAAAATTTCTTTTGATATTAATTGAGATCCCATCCCAACACACGTAACTCCTGCATTGAACCATCCAGATAAATTTTCTTTAGTTGGAGAAACTCCACCAGTAGGCATAATACTTGTCCAAGGTTGAGGCCCTTTTATTCCTTTTACAAATTGTGGTCCGTAAATATCACCTGGAAATAATTTTATAATCTCACAACCTAATTCTTCTGCTCTTGTAATTTCAGTTAATGTTCCACATCCTGGAGACCATAATACTTTTCTTCTATTACAAGCAATTGCTATATCCTCTCTTAAAACTGGTGTTACAATAAAATTGGCTCCTAAAGCCATATATAAAGATGCTGCAGCTCCATCTGTTACAGAACCTACCCCCATTATCATTCCTGGCAATTCTTTTATTGCATATTTTGTTAATTCACCAAAAACTTCATGAGCAAAATCACCACGAGCTGTGAACTCCATTAAACGAGCTCCACCATCGTAACAAGCTTTTAAAACTTTTTTACTTAATTCAAGATCGCTATTAAAAAACAAAGGAATCATCCCTGTTTCTTTCATTGCATTTGCAACTTCTATTCGTGTAAATTGTGCCATATCTTTTTAAATATTATCGTGCTACCCTTCCTGAAGCGTCTCCACCCATTAATTTTTGAACTTCATCAACAGTTACCAAGTTTGCATCACCTTTAATTGTGTGTTTTAAACATGAAGCTGCTACTGCAAAATCTAAAGCGTTTTGGTCATCTTCTGGGTATTGTAATAATCCGTAAATTAAACCTCCCATAAAGCTATCTCCTCCACCTACTCTATCAACTATATCAGTAATTTGATACTGACGACTTTCGTACATTTTTGTTCCATCGTATAAAACACCAGCCCAAGTATTGTGAGATGCAGAAATAGAACCTCTTAAAGTAGTAATTACCTTTTTAGCTCTTGGAAATTTCTCCATCATTTGTTTACAAACAGATAAGAAAGCTTCCGCTTTAACATCGTGTCCTTGTGTTGTAATATCTAATCCTTCTGGTTTAATATTGAAGTGTTTTTCAGCATCTTCTTCATTACCTAAAATAACATCGCAGTAAGAAGTTAATTCTGTCATTATTGCCTCACGATCTCCACCATATTGCCATAGTTTTGCACGATAGTTTAAATCTGTAGAAATTGTTAATCCTAATTTACTTGCTGCTTTTACAGCTTCCAAACAAACATCAGCTGCTCCTTGAGAAATAGCTGGTGTAATACCTGTCCAATGAAACCATTCTGCTCCTGCAAATACTTCCTCCCAATTAATCATTCCTGATTTAATTTCAGCAATTGAAGAATGGGCTCTATCGTAAACAACTTTACTTCCTCTTGATACAGCTCCTGTTTCTAAAAAATAAATTCCTAAACGATCACCACCATAAACAATTTTATCAACTCCAACACCTCTTTTACGCATTTCCATCATTGCACACTCACCAATATCATTTTTTGGTAAACGTGTTACAAAATCAACAGAAACCCCATAATTAGCTAAAGAAACTGCTACATTTGATTCTCCTCCTCCGTAAACAACATCAAAATTGTTAGCTTGTGAAAATCTTAAAAATCCTTGAGGTGCTAATCTTAGCATGATCTCTCCAAAGGTTACTACTTTACTCATATTCTAATTAATATTATTTTAATTTAAAACTTGAAATACTCTTTTGCATTATTATAACTAATGTCTGAAACCATTTTACCAATCCACTCCATATCGTTTGGTAATTCACCTCTCTTAATTTCATCTCCTAAAAGATTACAAAGTATTCTTCTAAAATACTCATGTCTTGGAAAAGATAAAAAGCTACGTGAATCGGTTAACATACCAATAAAACAACTAATTAAACCCATATTTGAGAGTGCATTTAATTGTTTTGTCATTCCATCTTTTTGGTCTAAAAACCACCATCCTGATCCGTACTGAACTTTTCCTTTTACGCTTCCATCATTGAAGTTTCCAATCATAGTAGCCATAACTTCATTGTCAGCTGGATTTAAATTGTAAATGATTGTTTTAGTTAATTTATTTTTAGAATCTAAAGCATTTAAAAATGCCGATAATTTTGTAGCCTGAGAATAATCACCAATAGAATCCCATCCTGTATCAGGACCTAAAACTCTTAGCATACGCTCATTGTTATTTCTTAAGGCTCCTAAATGAAATTGTTGAACCCATCCAAATTCGTGATACGTTTCAGCTAAAAACAATAAAATTGCACTTTGAAATTTAAGTGCTTCAGCATTGCTTATTTCTTTATTGTTTCTTTTCTTTTCAAAGATTGCCTTTACTTCACTTTCAGTAAAGTTTTCAAAATAAATTTGTTCCAATCCGTGATCACAAAGTTTGCAACCATTTTTATCAAAAAATTCAATTCTTCTTTTTAAAGCATCACATAAATCAGCATAAGAATTAATAGACATATCAGCTGAATTCCCTAATAAATCTATATAATTATTATAACCTTCATTATTAATATAAATAGCTTTATCTGGTCTAAAAGCAGTACTTACTTTAATACTCAAATTGCTTTTAGCTATTTTTTGATGATGTTCTAAAGTATCTATTGGATCTTCTGTAGTACATACAACTTCTACATTTACCTTATGAAGTAAATTTTGACAATTATATGCTTCTGTATTTAATTTCTCTTTTGTTTCTTGATAAATTCTCTCTGCTGAATTTTCATTCAACAATTCGTTAATATCAAAATAACGAGCTAATTCTAAATGTGTCCAGTGGTACAATGGATTTCTCATTGTATATGGAACTGTTTTAGCCCAACTTAAAAATTTATCTTTATCAGATGCTCCTCCAGTAATAAATTCCTCATTTACACCCAAAGTTCTCATTGCACGCCATTTGTAATGGTCTCCATTTATCCAAACATTTGAAATGTTATCAAATTGAGTATTTTCAGCAATTTGTTGAGGGGGTAAATGATTGTGATAATCAATTATTGGTTGATTTTTAGAATAGTTATGATATAATTCCTCTGCAAATTTATTTTCCAGTAAAAAATTATCATGTATAAATTTTGCGCTCATCTTAACTCTTATTTGTTTAAAATTAGTCTTCGTTTGAAGGTTTCCCTATTGTTGCTAAAATACCTCCATCAACATATAAAATTTGTCCATTCACAAAATCACTTGCTTTTGAAGCTAAAAATACTGCTGCTCCTGCCAAATCTTCTGGATTTCCCCAACGAGCAGCTGGAGTACGATGAATAATGAATTCATTGAATGGATGTCCATCAACTCTTATTGGTGCTGTTTGAGATGTAGCAAAATATCCCGGTCCAATACCATTTGTTTGAATGTTATATTTAGCCCATTCAGTAGCCATATTTTTAGTTAACATTTTTAACCCTCCTTTTGAAGCGGCATAAGCTGAAACGGTGTTTCTTCCTAATTCACTCATCATTGAGTTAATGTTAATAATTTTTCCCGCACGTCGAGCTATCATTTTACGCCCTACATATTTAGAAACGATAAAAGGACCTGTTAAATTAACATCAATTACAGCTCTAAAATCTTCAGATTCCATATCTTCCATTGGAACTCTTTTAATAATACCTGCATTATTTATTAAAATATCAATTGGACCAACTTCTTTTTCAATTATATCGATGTATTTTTCAACCTCTTTGTCATTGGTAACATCAAAAACATAGGTATGAACTTTAAGGCCTTCGCTTTCATATTCTTTTTTTGCTACATCAAGCATATCGCTAGAATAATTATTCACAATTAATTCAGCACCTGCGTGACCTAAACCTTTAGCCATAGCCATTCCTAAACCATGTACACCTCCAGTAATCAATGCTCTTTTACCAGTTAAATCAAATAAATTTTTCATTGTATAATTTTGTATCAAGTTTATCTTAGTTCATTAGGCGCACAAATATCCATGTCGCTATAATCTAAATTTTCTCCAGCCATACCCCAAATAAATGAATAATTTGCAGTTCCAGCTCCCGAGTGAATAGACCATTCTGGTGATAATACTGCTTGATTATTTTCCATAAAAATATGACGTGTATTTTGAGGTTCTCCCATAAAATGAGAAATTGTTTGCCCGGCTTCTAAATCAAAATAAAAGTAAGCTTCCATGCGTCTGTTATGCGTATGTGCTGGCATTGTATTCCAAATATTCCCTGGTAATAACTCAGTTAATCCCATTTGAAGTTGGCAAGTTTCAACAATACTATTTACAATTAGTTTATTTAAAACTCTTCTATTTGCATATTTTTCATCACCTAATTGAATTACTTCTGCATCTTCCATTCCAACTTTTTTAGTTGGGAATTTTTTATGTGCAGGCGCAGAATTAATATAGAATAAAGCTTGCTCACCAGTAGCATTCGAAAAAACAACATCTTTACAACCTTGCCCAACATATAATGCTTCTTTTTTATTCAATTCATATTGAATTCCATCAACACTTACAATCCCTTTTCCACCAACATTAATTATTCCTAATTCTCTTCTATCTAAAAAATTTTCAGATTTCAAATAAGGAATCGTTTCTAACTTTAAACTAGCCTTAACAGGCATTACCCCTCCAACTATATATCTATCATACATTGAATAGGTTAACTGAATTTCATCTTCAATAAATAATTTTTCAATTAAAAATTGCTCTCTAAGCTCAGCTGTATCGTATTTTTGAGCATCCTTTGGATTTGATGCGTATCTGAAATTATAATTTGTCATAATAAATTTAGTTATTGTAATCGATTACACAAAGGTAATATAAATTATATAAAATCCTATTTTTTTTGAACTGTTATCCGTTTTATTCTATTTTTACATTAAATTAAAATTAAAAAAATAACAAAAATTCGAGTTAAATTACATTTTAATAGTGCTTAAAATTAATAATAAATAAATAAAAAATGATCAACCATAATTATAAAAATAAAGTTGCAATAATAACAGGTGGTGCTGGTGCATTAGGAGGTGCAATGGCTAAAGGGATGGCACAAGAAGGTATTAAAATTGCAATTTTAGGGAGAACTTTAGAAACTATTCAATTAAAAGTTGATGAAATAATTGAATTAGGCGGTGAAGCCATTGGGCTGGTTGCAGATGTTTTAAAACGCAAGGAATTAGAGAACGCTAAAGTTAAAACTCTTGAAAAATGGGGACGAATAGATATTCTTCTTAATGCAGCAGGAGGAAATGTAAAAGGGGCAACAATAATGCCTGAAGATAGTTTTTTTGATATGAATATGGAAGATTTTGATACCGTTGTAGATTTAAATCTTAAAGGTACAGTACTACCCTCTTTAGTTTTTGGAAAAGAAATTGCAAAACAACAAACAGGGAGTATTATTAATATTTCATCTATTGCCGCACAACAAACTTTAACAAGGGTTGTTGGGTATTCTGCTTCAAAAGCAGCCATAGAAAATTTTACTCGCTGGTTAGCTGTTGAAATGGCACAAAAACAATCTAACAACATTAGAGTAAATGCTATTGCACCTGGTTTTTTTATAGGAAAACAAAATGAACGGTTATTATTAAATACAGACGGATCCTTAACTCAAAGAGGTAAAACGATTGTTGCAAATACACCTATGAATCGGTTTGGAGAAGCAAATGAATTAATTAGCACTGCTTTATGGTTGTGCAGTGATGCGTCAAGCTTTGTTAATGGAATTGTGGTTCCTGTTGATGGAGGATTTAGTGCTTTTTCTGGAGTTTAACAATTGAATATTATGAAGTTAGAACAATCATTTCGCTGGTATGGGCCCGAAGATCCTGTTTCCCTGGCAGATATTAAAATGGCAGGAGCAACTCATATTGTAACTGCTTTACATCATATTCCAAATGGAGATGTATGGCCAATTTTAGAAATACAAAAACGTAAAGAGGAAATTGAAAAAGCAGGATTATTTTGGTCGGTAGTTGAAAGTGTTCCTATTCATGAAAATATTAAAACCCAATCAGGAAATCACAAAACTTATATTGAAAATTATAAAGAAACAATTTTAAATCTAAGTGCCTGTGGAATTTATATCGTTTGCTATAATTTTATGCCTGTTTTAGATTGGACTCGTACAAACTTAAACTTTCATTTACCCGATGGGTCAACTGCTCTAAGATTTGATACCGCGGCATTCTCTGCGTTTGATTTATTTTTATTAAAAAGACCAAATGCCAAAGAATATTATTCCGAAGAGCAAATAGCTCAAGCAAAAACTTTTGAGCAACAAATGACGAAAAATGAAAAGGAACTATTAATCAATAACATTATTGCCGGACTTCCAGGTGCTGAGGAAGGATATACTTTAGAACAATTCAATGCTGTTTTAACAACTTACAATAACATTGGTCCTAACGAATTAAGAAACAATTTAATTAACTTTCTGCAACGAATAATTCCAACTGCCGAACAAGCCGGAATATTTATGTGTATTCATCCTGATGATCCTCCCTATCCAATACTTGGTTTACCGAGAGTAGTGAGTACCGAACAGGATATTTCAAAAATTTATAATGCTATAAACAGCATTCATAACGGACTCACTTTTTGTACAGGTTCATTTGGAGTTCGTTCAGATAATGATTTACCAGGTATGATTGAACGACTTGGTAATCGCATTCACTTTATACATTTAAGAAGTACTCAACGAGATTCCTACGGTAATTTTTATGAGGCTAATCATTTAGAAGGCGATGTTGATATGTTTAACGTTATGAAAGCTCTCATAAAAGAACAATTAAGAAGGAAAAAAGCAGGTAGAACAGATTTAGATATTCCAATGCGTCCAGATCACGGTCATAAAATGCTTGACGACCTCAGTAAAAAAACAAATCCAGGTTATTCTGGCATTGGTCGATTAAGAGGATTGGCAGAATTAAGAGGCTTGGAAATGGGCATTCGAAAAAGCATGTAACTTTTTATTATTAAATACTATAAAATAAAAAACACCTCGACAATTATTTTTAATTGAATTATCGAGGTGCACAAAAATAAACTATAATCTAATTTCTATTTTTCCATATATTTTTTTATCACCAAATACTTCAATTCAGTATCTCCTACATTACTAATACCATGTTCTGCATTTGAAGGACAATAAAAACTTGTATAAGCCTCGCCAATAGTAGTTTTACCATTTAAATAAAATTGTGCGGTTCCTTCTAAAACAAAAAAGAATTCATCCTCTAAATGTCTGTGCGGCGCGTGCGTTGACTGATGTGGACCAACAACACTCATTTTAAGTGTGCGACCATCAAGAAATTCTTTATCAGCAAACCAATATTGATATCCTACTTTTGTTTCAACAGTTTTATCCATTGAAAATTTATTCACACAGTTTTCTATTGTAAACTTTTTATCTGAATGATTTAAACCTTCCTTTTCCTCCTGAGCAACTACAGACTGTTGAATTATTATTATAAATAAAAACATTTTAAAAACTCTTAACACATTCATAATCTACAATTTAAAACTAGTTAATTATTAATTTCGTTCATAAAATTAAATATTACAAACAACCTTTTAATTTGATGTATCTTTAATTTTTTGTAATATTACAATAAATTTGTAATCGATTACATTTATTTATCTGAAACTTTTATTAAATGTAGATTTCAAAAAAAATAAAAAGGATCATTGAAAATAAATTCACTTTAAAGTATAACAAGAAAATAAATAAGCAACCAATATTATGACTTCATCAACCAAAAAATTATTATCAAGACGTGGTTTCGTTAAAAAAACAGGAGCCGCCGTAGCAGGGACTATGATAATTTCACCTGCTTTTAGCAATGTATTAAATTCATTAAATGGAAAGAAAAAAGTTGCCTTGGTAGGAACAGGAATACGGGGTACTTCCTTTTGGGGCAAATATTTGAATGATGAATATTCTGACGTTATAGAATTCGTTGGTTTGTGTGACATTAACCCAGGAAGAGTTGCATACTCAAAAGAACATATTGGTGTTGACTGTCCGATTTATTTAAACTTTGATGAAATGCTTGAAAAAGCAGACATTGACTTGTTAATGGTGACCACTGTAGATTCTACGCACGATGAGTTTATTATTAAAGGTTTAGATAAGGGAATTGATGTTGTTACTGAAAAACCAATGACTACCGATGAAAAAAAATGCCAAAATATAATTGATGCTCAAAGAAGATCTACTGGAAAACTTATTATGGCCTTTAATTATCGCTATGGAAAAGTTTTTACAAAATTGAAAGAAATCATTGAATCTAAAGAAATAGGTGAATTAATTTCAATTGATCTAAATTGGTATTTAAACACATATCACGGAGCATCTTATTTTAGACGCTGGCACGGTTTAAGAGAAAAAAGCGGCTCTCTACTACTCCACAAATCTGCGCATCATTTTGATTTGTTAAATTGGTTTATTGGTTCCGATCCAGTAGAAGTACATGCTTACGGAGCTTTAGAAAAATACGGTAAAAACAATTCGTTTAGAGGAGATAAATGTAGAACCTGTGATCACAAAAATTCATGCAAGTTTTATTGGGATATTACTAAAGACGAAAAATTAGTAAACTTATATACCAAGAATGAAAAATATGACGGGTATATAAGGGACAATTGTTTGTTTAGAGAGGAAATTGATATTTTCGATAAAATGGCTGTTCAAATTAAATATGCAAACAACGTTCAGGTAAGTTATTCACTTACTACCTACTCTCCTTTTGAAGGTTTCAAATTTGCCTTTAATGGAAAAGATGGACGCTTGGAAACGCAAGAAGGTATTCCTTGGAGAGAAACTGTTCAACAAGATCAATCTAAAATTCATGAGAAGGAAATGGATCAAACAACACATTCAAAAGCAGAACTTCAGTATCATGAAATCGTTTCTCAACGTAATTTTGAAGACTACAAAAAAATTGAGTTTCCATTTGTTAGAAAAGGGCATTGGGGTGGTGATACCTTAATGTTCAATGAAATTTTTAGAGGAGAAGTTATCAATCCAGAATTAAACCATTTTGCTGGTATGCGAGATGGCTCCTTAGCTGTTTTAATTGGAATTGCTGCTAGAATTAGTATCGATGAAAAAAGACCCGTTAAAATTGAAGAGTTGACAGATTTAAAACCTCAACTACATAAATGGGCTTAAGAAAATTTCAAAATTTCTATTAGAGTTCCTAAAAAATAATAAATGCCCCTGAAACTTTATTCTTGGGCATTTATTATTTAAAATAAAACATTGAATTGAATGCCTTTTTTTCAATTTATTTCTTACAAAATGTATCCATTATATCCATTACAATTACACCTTCTTCAACCGTACACGGATTTTTTCCTTTTTCTAAAAAATAATTCACAGTTTCATGAATCATTGGTTGCTGAATATTAGTCGGGTTTTTAAATTTGTAACTATTAATTAACCCTCCATAATTTACAATAACTTCTTCACCGTAAAAAGAAAATGAAATAGTTCCTTTACTTCCATAAATGGTACAATTATCTTTCTTAGTATTTTCTGAAATGTTAAAACACCAAAGACCTCTAAACAAAATGCCACTTTTAAAATTGATTACTCCATTTACAATATCATCTGAATTATTAACTTTTTCCTGATTTAAAGAATACCCAAAAGCGCTTTTATACGTTCCAAAATAATAAAGCATTAAATCTATTTGATGCGGAGCCAAATCATGAAAATACCCACCACCAGAAATTGCAGAATCTAAACGCCAATTTACACTTGATTTGGCAATTATTTTAGTATTAGATGGTTGTAATATTTGTATATCTGCAAACCTAATCTCTCCAATTGCATTTGTATCCAAAAGCTCCTTTACTTTTAAAAATGCTGGTAAACATCTTCTGTAATGTGCTATGGTTAGTTTATGATTTCCTTCCTTCACTTTTTTACTTAGTATTTTTGCTTCTTGTAAAGAAAGAACCATTGGTTTTTCTAAATATACGTGTTTACCTGCATCTAGAGCCTCAAGCGCATATTTTAAATGTGTTGATGGTGGCGTAGCAATATAAACTGCATTTATTTCTTTATTTTTTAAAAGTTCAGTGGCATTATAATACCAAAACGGAACCTGATGCCTAAAGGCAAAGTCCTTTGCTTTTTCACCATCTCTTCTCATTACAGCAATTAATTCAGAATTTTCCGTTAGCTGAAAAGCTGGTCCGCTTTTAACTTCGGCTACATCACCACAACCAATTATTCCCCACTTAATTTTATCCATAATTTTTGTTTTACAACTCGTTGAAAAATGGCAAATTGATTGTTGAATTTTGATTTGATATTCATCAAAAAACACACATTCAATTGAAAACTAATTATAACTAAAAAAACGTAAAAGTTTAAAATTAAACTTTTACGTTTTTCAATATTTAATTTTATTATTTACCTTTTTTTCAAACTGTAAATATCAGTTCTTCTATCATGTAAATTTCGAACACTACCTTGTTTATTTAACTCTCTTAATAAGTCAATATCCACATCTGCAATTAATATCATTTCAGAGTTTTGAGTAGCCTCAGCTTTAATACCATTCGTTGGGAAAGCAAAATCACAAGGTGTAAACACCATTGATTGCGCAAATTGAATATCCATATTATGTACTTTAGGTAAGTTACCAACACTACCTGCAATAGCAACATAACATTCATTCTCAATAGCTCTAGCCTGGGCACAATGCCTCACTCTAGAATATCCATTTTGTGTATCGGTTAAAAATGGCACAAATAAAATATCCATTCCTTCTTCTGCCAAAATTCTTCCCAATTCAGGGAACTCAACATCGTAACAAATCAAAATTCCTATTTTCCCACAATCAGTATCAAAGGTTTTAATTTCGTGTCCACCTTCCATACCCCAAACTTTAGCTTCATTTGGTGTTATATGTAGTTTTATATACCTTTCAATAGTACCATCTCTTTTACATAAATAACCAACATTATAAAGTTTGTCCTCAATAATTTCAGGCATACTTCCAGTAATAATATTAATATTATAAGAAATAGCAAACTTTGAAAATTTTTGAACGATTGGTTGTGTATGCTTTGCAAGCTCTCTAATTGCTTCTGGCTCTGTTAAATGATTGTTTTCAGCCATTAATGGTGCATTAAAAAACTCTGGAAACAAAGCAAAATCTGACCTATACCCCGAAACTGAATCAACAAAAAACTCGGCTTGTTGCAATAGTTCTTCTAAATTTTTGTAAGAACGCATTTGCCATTGTATCAATCCTAACCTAACAATCTTTTTTTGAGTAGTTGCTGAAGTAGTTACTTTTTCATAGTAAATATTATCCCATTCTAATAAAACAGCATAATCATTTGACGCATCATCTCCTTCTAAATAACTTTTTAATATTCTTGCAGGATGAAAATCGTTAGAAATTTGAAAATTAAACACTGGATCGTGAATTTCCTTTTTTCTAACTTTATCTATGTATTCTTTTGGTGAAAGTGTATTGGAATATTTGTGGTAATTTGGTATTCTTCCACCAAAGGCAACACCTTTTAAATTTAATCGTTCACATAAATCTTTTCTGTAATCATATAACCTTCTTCCCAAGCGTAAACCTCTAAATTCTGGTTTAATAAATACATCTATTCCATACAACATATCTCCATCATCTGTATGTGTATTAAAAGTATAATCTCCAGTAATTGCTTGGTATGTATGATGCTTTTCAATTTTACTATAATCAACAATGATAGACAAAGCACAACCTGCTATTTGGTTATTTACCTTAATTACCACCTGACCATCAGGAAATCTATTTATCAATGATTCAATTTGATGCTCTCTCCAATAAGAGTTAGGCATGCTTGAATATGATTCAATCATCGCTTTTTTAAGCTCTTGATAATCGTCCAGACTTAAAAAAGCAAGCTCAACATTTTCAATTTTTTTCATATTTTATATTTATAATATATAAAGTTAGTAGTTCTACTTTAACAATTTATTTTAGCGCAATATTAATTATTAGTTTGGAATAAATGATAAAAATAAATTCTTTTTTAATGGAATTAAAACCACTTTTTCTTTTTGAAATAAAATATCATTGATATAGTAATTGTTATCATTATACCCCACATTATAAAGTAACTATATTTAAAATGAAGCTCTGGCAAAAAATCGAAATTAGTACCATAAATACCTGCAATAAAAGTAAGTGGAATAAAAATAACAGAAAACACCGTTAAAAATTTCATGATATCATTCAGCTTACTACTCATTGTCATATGGTATATATTTAGCTGATCCGATAATATTTCTCGATAACTTTCTAAAGATTCTATAGATTGATTTATATTGTCTTTTAATTCCTTTAAATGAACAGAAACATCGTCACCTAATAAATCAGAATCTAATTTAAATAAGTCATCTGTTAATTCGCGACATGGCTTTATCGATTTATTTAAATAAATAATTTCTTTTTTAAAATTATTTATTGTTTCAAGTAAAGAAACCTGAGGGTCGTTTAGTAAATCAACTTCTATTGTTTCAATTTTACTTCCTAATTCACTTATAATGTATTTATAATTATCAAATACAATATCCATAATAGCAAATGCCAAATAATCGGTAGATGAAGTTCTTAGTCTTCTTTTATTTTTTCGAATTCTTTCTCTTAAAGGCTCAAAAACATCCCCTGGTTTTTCTTGAAATGTAATAATGATATTTTCCTTAATAATGATTACAAGATTTTCACCTGATATATAATTTAAAACCTCATCATACTGAAGCATTTTAACAGAAATATAAATACAATTGTCATACTCATGAATTTTAGGACGCGCATGTGTATTCATTACATCGGCTAATATTGTTGGCTCTAAGTCAAATGCATTTGAAATTTCTTGCATTATGTTTTCGTCGTGCAACCCATCAACATTAAACCAAGAAGTACTTTTAGTAGTATGGAATTTTATAACCTCATCAATACTACCTAAACTTAATTCATCCAAATTATACTCATCATAATCAATAACTCTTAATATTACCTTTTCTGATTTTTTTTCACCCCTAAAGTGTAAAGCATATGGAGACAGACCTATTTCTTCTTTTTTCGTTTTTAAATACCTTGCCATTTGAGTTGATTTTATTTTTATAATTTAATATGATTGCAATAAAGTTAATTTATTAAGGCTAATAAAACTAAGTTATTAGATACTCAATTTTTTAAAGAATTGCTATTGTGCTTTTTTTATCCCTTTTGCCAGCCTGTCAATCCAGCAGAAACGATAAACTTCATTAAATCTCCAGAATTCACATTTATAGGTTTAATTTGATCTTTAGGTACTATAAATAATTCACCTGAAAAATTATATGAATGCGGAAAATACACCGCTACTTTTTCTTGTTCTCCCAAAACAGTTAGATTTTCTTCAGTAATAAATCCTAATTTTTCAAGATCAGAAATTAAATTCACTTTTACCAATACCGGTTGATTGAATTTTTTCTCTTTTCCAACAAAAGCAGAAAACAAATCATTTAAAGCAGAGTACACAAAATTTAGTAAAGGAATTCGTATGATAATTTTTTTGAATAGTAATTTTAATGGATCAGCGATAATTGTACGGCCAATAATACCAACAAGAATTAAAAAAACAAAGAGTCCTAATATACCCAACCCTGGAATTTGAACATCAAAATATTTAATAATTAGTTTTTGGGAAATGCCATCTAAAAACATAAAAACCGAATAAATAATATAGGCAGTTATGCTTAACGGAGCAATATAAAGGATTCCTTGAAGTAAGTAATTCGCTAGTTTTTTCATTATATCTTTTTTATCTAAGAAAGTTCAAATTTAGTTATTATTGATTAATAATTTTATCAAAACATATATTAAGAAAATTGCAGTGTAAGCATTTGCTAGGGATTATTTTAAATTAAGAATTCTTAATCTCTTGGGATATAAAAAATAGATAATGTTTATACGATTACATTAAAAAGAACAAAGAAAGTAAAAACAACTGCTCTCTTTATATTTATATAAGGTATATTTATATTGGATATAACAAGTTAGACTAAATAAGGCTCCGTTCTTTGGGGAACACAAATAATAATTATAATTTTAATTAACAAAAATAAATTATCATGAAAAATATCTACAAATATAAAATTATAAAAGATGCTGGGTTGGTGATTCAATATCATAGAAATGATTTGACTTATGAGGATGCAAAAAAATTAAAAATAAAAATCTTAAATGACGTTGATTTTAGTCCTGATTTCAGTTTTTTAATTGATGTAAGAGAAGCGAGGTCTAAAGTTACGAATGAATCAACAAAAAATTATGGGGATTTTGTTTCAGATAATTTAGTATCTAAAGGTCTCAAGAAAATTGCTATACTGACAGATACTCCTGAACAAGTTGCTAATGCCACAATTTTTGCGTTAGAACAAGGTTATGTCTCATCACAATATAAAATATTTAGCACCTTGAAAGGAGCGGCTAGATGGCTTAATATTGATAAATTGGAATTTATATATTATGAACTCAACAGAATGGCAAATGATTAAAACAAACTTAGCCTAACATTGTGTATAATTAATTGCTTGGTTCACTACCTTCTTACGAACATTCCTGCGGAATATTCTATCTGTGATTTATTTGCTAAATTAGGCGCTTCACCACCCAACTAACCATACACAAACACGTTAGTATACATTAACAGAATGAGACTAAAACAAACATATATCATTCTCACTATTTCAATTTTACTATTAAATAATTTCGGCTATTCACAAAACCCAAAAAAGAATTGGGAAAAATTTAGACATATTGAACAATCAGGATTTTCTAAAGAAAAATTAGTTAATGTAAAAACATATTACGACTCTTTAAATTCTTCAGCATTTTTGATTATCCAAAATGGAAAAATAGTTGCTAATTGGGGAGATGTTAATAGAAGGTTTATAGTTCATTCTACAAGAAAGGCAATTCTTAATTCCTTGTATGGAATTTATTCTGAGAATGGAACAATAGATTTAAATAAAACAATTAAAGAAATTGGAATTACAGATAAAGATTCATTATCTGAACTTGAAAAATCCGCCAAAATAATTCATCTCTTGAAAGCTCGTTCTGGGATTTACCATAAGGCTGCAGGAGAACCAAGTTGGGTTGATGATAATAGACCAAAAAGAAACGGTGTTCAGCCAGATTCTTTATGGTTTTATAATAACTGGGACTTTAATGTATTGGGGACTATTTTTGAGCAATTCACTAAAACTTCAATTTATGAATCTTTATACAATGATATTGCTAAACCACTGCAAATGCAAGATTACAGAGTTATGGATGGAGAATATTACTACGAACTTGAATATTCGAATCATCCTGCTTACCATTTAAAGATGTCTGCTAGAGATTTAGCAAGATATGGTCAGCTTTATTTACAACAAGGCTTATGGAATGGTAAACAGGTACTTTCAAAACAATGGGTTTTTAATAGTACGTATCCAGTTTCTAAACACGGTGGTGGCGGGGAAATTGGTAGGTGGTATGGTTGGTTGTGGAACGTTTCAGAATATTTTCAAGAAAATAAAATGTATTATGGAGCAGGAGTTGGAAATCAATTTCTTGCAATATTTCCAACAGAGGACTTGATTTTGGTGAACCTTTGCAACACTTATCAAAGAGACAAATTATATGATAGAGAAGTTATTAAATTATTTGATTTAATCTTAAAAGCAAAAATCAATAAACCTATAAATAATCCAGAGTTAATCACATTAAAAACAAGTTCGAGAATCCCTGAAAGTTTATATCAACAAAAACTGGACTATTCAAAATATATTGGTAATTTTACTATTGGCGATGAAAAAGTTTCGATAATTGAATTGAACGGAGATTTAATTCTTAAGGATTATTTTATGAAACTAAAATTATTCCCCATTTCACCGAATAGATTTTTTGTTGAAGATTTAGAGAAATACCTGAATGTTGAAATGGATGATAAAGGATTCTTGAGTAAATTGAATTATGATTAAAAATGAGAAAAACGCCAGCTGCACTTCTTAACAAAACTCGCTGTAAAACATAAAATGAAATAAGTATGAAAACCCTTAAAATCTATAGAACTCGCAAAAAACTCCTAATACTAGTTCTTTTGATATGGATTATAATACTTGTTGCTTATATCGTAAATGAAGATTGGAATGATCCTAATTGGCTTTTGATGTTATCCTTAACTTTTAATGGATTTGGCGCATTAGGAGTATTTATTACTTCATATAAAAACACAAAAATTCTGCTATGTAAGGATAAAATTATATACAGATTAGCGGCACAGAAAAAAGATGAAACAATAGCTATAAGTGGAGAGAGTTTGTTCTCAAAAGATTGGAAAGGGATTTATGTTAAGAATGAAGCTGATTTAAATATGATTTCACTTAATTATATCAACAATAAAAATGGTGAGAGAATATTTCAAGACATAAAAGATTTTTATAACAAAAGATGAAAACGTTTTACAACAATACACCTAAAAAAAATGCCTTAATGCAGTAAAATAGAATGTTTATTAAATTAAAAAATATTAACTTTGAAAAGTCATATAACAATGCTAAGTAATTCTCAAAAGTTACCATTGAAAACGACACAGAAACGTAAATCATTATTAATAACAAAACTCCCATATTCCCAAACATCTTTTAAAGAGTTTATTAGTACTTTTAGCTGAAAGTGAAGTTGAGAAAGAAAAAAAATTAATTTTACGATTTCAGATAAAACTGAAACAATAATAAAATAATTTTAGAAAATGGATATAAAGACAGAAAACTAAATTGGAAACCCCTAAACTTAAAAATTTAATTCTCTTACTATTTTTCACATTGTTTGCTTCAATTTCCGAAGCACAGGAAATTGGGTTTCCGACAATTCGAAACTATACTCCCAAAGAATACAATAATTCAACACAAATTTTTGGTGCAGTACAAGATGTAAGAGGTGTTTTTTACTTTGGAGTTACCGATGGTTTAATGGAATATGATGGTGTAAGCTGGCGCACTATTTCGAATAAAAAACAAGCTTATACATATGACCTAGCAAAAGATAAAAATGGGAAGATTTATGTTGGTGCCAACAATGAATTTGGATATTTGGCTACAGATAGTATTGGAAATACCATTTACAAATCCTTAACACATTTATTACGTGACAAAACATTTAAATTAGGCGCCGTTTGGTCGGTTAAACTAACCTCCAAATATGTTTATTTTCGAACCTACGATGCTATATTACAATATTCGCCTACAGATGAAAACCTTCATATTTTCAAAGCGGATACAAATCTTTCCTTTTCTTTAGATTTCATTTATAAAGATACTTATTACGCAAAAATGTTTCAAAAAGGTTTGATGAAAATTGAAAACAACAACCTTACTAAAGTACCTAATTCAGACTCTTTTCAAGATTTATATAGTTTGGCAATTTTGCCTTACAACCCAACAACTTTATTGTTCCCCACTAAAAGTAATGGATTGTTTCTTATCGAGCCAAATAAGAATGAGCCAGCAAAAAAATTGAATATTTCGGATTCATATTTCATTCCCGACAATAGTATTTACAGTGCCTCAGTTTTTCAAAAGGATAATTTTCTTCTAGGTTCTTTAAAAAAAGGAGCATTATTAATCGACAAACAAGGAAAAGAATTACAACACTACCAGGAGAGTAATCTTCTTCAAAATAACGAAATTTTAAAAACTACTTCCGACACTAACCAAAACATATGGTTTGGCTTGAATAATGGCATTAGCAAAACAGAACATAGTCAAGATTTAAGTTTTTGGGATAAAAAATCCGGATTAAATGGTATTGTTGAAAGTGTCATTCGACACCATAAAACAATCTATATAGCTACCAGCTCTAAAGTTTACTACATCGACGATAAAAACCAAATTCAGGAAATACAAAATATTAGTACTGGACAAAGTTGGTGTTTTTTAGAAACTAAAAATACAAATGCATTATTGGTAGGTGTTTCAGATGGGATTTATGAAATAAAAAACGATAAAGCTGTTAAAATATACGCTGGTTCGCATATTACCGAATTGGTACAATCTGCGATAAATCCTAATCGAATATTTGCGACTAGCAGTGGAAGACTTATATCACTTACAAATGAAAATGGCAAATGGTTGTCTGAAGGTTATTTCAATGGCATAAAGGACCAAATAAATGGAATTGTAGAAGTAGAGAATGGGGAAATTTGGATGGGTACTTCACGAAATGGAATCATTAGGTTTACACCCAATTGGAAGGATAGCACAAAATCTTCCCAGTTAAAATATTATAAAATAAATGCCGGAAATTCCATTCCTTTTCTTTTTAAGGATTCTTTAATTATTGGAACCGAAAAAGGACTTTTTGTTTACAATTCCAAAACGGATAGTTTTGAGACTTATAATGATTTAGGAGCGCAATTTAGCAATGTTAACCGGGAGATTGCTTCATTAATTGAAATGCCAGATGGTAAAATCTGGATTAGCCCTTCGGAGAATAAAAATGAAGATATTGGTTATTTACAGCCAAATAATAAAGGCTCATATAAATGGGTGTTCGCTCCTTTCCGACGAATTCCTAAAATGGACATAGAGACGTTTTACGTAGAACCTTCGGGTATTGCATGGATAGGTGGAAGCGAAGGTTTATACCGTTATGATTATACAAAAGATACTAAAAACTACACTAAAGAATTTAGTTGTTTAATTCGTAAAATTACCAGCGGCTCAGATAGTTTGCTTTTTGGCGGAAACAAATCAAACCTGCAAAATTTAGAAAAACCACAAAAATTAAAGTACGAATCTAATAACCTTACCTTTGAGTTTGCTGCACCTTTTTTCGATCAGGAAGATAACACTTTATACAGTTATCAACTTATTGGTTACGATAAAGAATGGAGTAAATGGGGCCGCGAAACAAAAAAAGAATATTCAAAAATACACGAAGGGAATTATGAATTCCGCGTAAAAGCACTCAATATTTATGATGTGGAAAGCAAAATTGATTCTTTCCAAATCAGCATTCTTCCGCCTTGGCATCGTACAATTTGGGCTTATATTTCCTATGTAATCTTTACAGCTGCTTTAGTTTGGCTAATTACCGTATTGTATTCCAGGAGATTAAAATTGGCTAATATTCAGTTAGAAAGAATTGTAGAAGCTCGTTTACTTGAAATTAATCAACAAAAAGAGGAAATCCAGGCAAACCGAGATGAACTTCAAACTGCTAATGCCGAAAAAGATAAATTCTTCAATATCATCGCTCATGATCTAAAAAGTCCTCTTAATTCAATTATGGGATTTAGCGAAATTCTTACTAAACAAGTTGGGGAGAAGAATTTAGAGGGAATAAAAAAATATGCCGAAATTATCCTTAAATCATCCGAAAGTGCCGTTAAACTGCTGAAGAACCTGATGGAATGGGCGCAGTCGCAAACAGGTAGGATGAATTACGAGCCTGTAAACTTTAATTTGCCCGATCTTATTAATGAAAATATACTCTTATTCAAAAACATTACCTTCCAAAAGTCTATAACTATAAAAAGATCTTTACCTCAAAATACCACGGTTTTTGCTGATAAAGCCATGATAAGCACCGTGCTAAGAAACCTAATTTCTAACGCAATAAAATTCACTCATTCTGGTGGTGAAATCATCATTTCAATACAAGAAAACCAAAATAAGTTAAAAGTTTCGGTTAGCGATAACGGACTTGGAATCTCAAAAGCCAACATACAAAAACTCTTCCGTATTGATGAAAATTATTCAACATCAGGTACAAATAAAGAAAAAGGAACTGGTTTAGGATTGGTACTCTGTAAAGAATTTATAGAAAAACACAGTGGCGAAATCTGGCTAGAAAGCGAATTAGGAAAAGGTTCAACCTTTTATTTCAACCTGCCTAATGACGCTAAAACAAATGTGAAAAATGAAATTGAAAAAATTCTTCCAGAAGAAAATCTAGATAAACATATTAATCAGGAAGTTTCAGGACTGAAAATATTAATTGCCGAGGACGATGATACGTCTAAGCAACTAAATGCAATTATTGTGCAAAAATTCAGTAAAGAATTGTTACATGCACAAACTGGTATTGAAGCGGTTGATGCATGCCGCAACAACACTGATATCGATTTGATATTGATGGATGTTCAAATGCCAGAAATGAATGGATATGAAGCTACCCGGCAAATTCGCCAATTTAATAAGGATGTAGTGATTATAGCACAAACATCTTTTGGACTATCTGGCGACAGAGAAAAGGCAATTGAAGCGGGTTGCAATGATTATATTGCAAAACCTATTAAAAGAGAGGAATTAAATGAATTAATTCAAAAATATTTTAAAATATAATTTGCTACTAACAGATAAATTAAGAATATAAAACAAAGCATATAACAATAATAAAAACGATATGTAATAAAGGGCACAGCAAATAATAAAACTAGGGTTTTTCTTTGCTAAACGGCCAATTAGTTTTTTAAGTTTAGCAAAAAAAAGAAATATGAATAAACGATTTGCGACCTGCGAAAATCTTATAAAATCCCTTAATTTCCAATGCGTAATTACCCATTTACATAAAGTTCAATATTTAAACAAACGTTACAATGAACATTGAGAATAAAACCAAAGAAGAACTCTTAAATGAGTTAGAGCGTTTGCAAAATAAACACAATGCTTTACAGGCATTGTACACCAAAGAAAGCAAAGAACTAAGTCGGATTACAGCACAGCAAACAGAAAGTGAGCATTATAATAGAATGCTTTTTGAAAAATCTATTATCAGCCTAGCATTAACCTCTATGGATGGGAATATGATTGATGTAAATCAAGCTTTTGCCAACTTAATTGGAAGAACCATTGAAGAAACCTTGCAACTTAGTTACTGGGATATTACCCCTCAAAAATATGAGGAACAAGAAAAACAACAATTGGAATCTCTTATTTTATCGGGTAGTTACGGGCCTTACGAAAAGGAATACATTCATAAAAACGGACAACTCATTCCCGTTAGGTTACATGGCTTAATTATTGAGCGAATGGGTGAAAAATTCATATGGTCGAATATTGAAGATATTACAAAACAAAAGTTAGCTAAAAAGGAACTTCTTGAAAGTGAAGAAAAATACCGCTTATTATTTTTAGGTAACCCACAACCAATGTGGATTTACGATCTTGAAACGCTCGCTTTTTTGGAAGTAAATGAGGCTGCCATTAATCATTATGGATATTCGCTTGATGAATTTTTGTCAATGACAATAAAAGATATCCGGCCAACTGAAGACGTTCCTGCTCTTATGGAGGATCTTGAAAAAGCTTCGAGCAATCTAAATATGGCAGGTGAATGGAGACACATCAAAAAAAATAATGAAATTATTGTAGTTGAAATTAGCTCCCATACTATTATTTCAAATAATAAGAATGCCCGATATGTTTTGGTTAACGACATTACCGAGCGCAAACGTGCAGAAAGTGAAGTATTAAAACTATCTTATGCTGTGGAACAAAGCACTGTTTCTATTATCATTACCAATTTGGAAGGGAATATAGAATATGTAAACCCTAAATTTATTAAACTCACCGGTTATTCCTTAGAAGAAATAAAAGGGAAAAACCCAAGAATTTTACAATCGGGAGAAATAGCTAAAGAAACGTATAAAGAAATATGGGATACGCTTCTATCAAAAAAAATATGGACTGGCGAGTTGCACAATAAAAAGAAAAACGGTGAATTCTATTGGGAATTAGCCTCCATTTCACCTATTGTTAATGAAGCAGGCAAAATTATCCATTATTTAGCTGTAAAAGAAGATATAACAGAGCGTAAAGAAATTGAAAAAAATTTAATCCGAAGTGAGAAAGAACTAAAAAGAGCACAGGAATTCACGCATATAGGAAGTTGGTATTTAGATGTGGAAACCAATGAAGTGGTTTGGACAGAAGAACTTTATAAGATGTTTGGATTTAATCCTACTCTACCAACACCTCTCTATACTGAACACGAAAAGTTGTTTACACCCGAGAGTTGGGAACTATTATCGGCTTCACTTTCCAAAACCAAAGAAACAGGAATTCCATACGAAGTTGAGCTAAAAACAATAAGAAAAGATGGGAGCAACGGATGGATATGGCTAAGTGGTGAGACAGAATATAATAAAAAAGGTAAAACTGTTGCCCTTCGGGGTGCGGCACAGGACATAACCAAACGCAAATTAGCTGAACAAGAATTAGCTAAAGAAAAAGAAAAAGCAGAAGAAAGCGACCGCATAAAATCAGCCTTTCTGGCTAACATGAGTCACGAAATCCGTACTCCTATGAATGGAATATTGGGATTTGCCGAACTACTAAAAGAACCAGAATTATCTGGTGAACAACAACAAAAATACATTCAGATTATTGAAAAAAGCGGTGCTCGCATGCTTAACATTATAAATGATATTGTTAGCATTTCAAAAATAGAATCAGGTATAGTAGATATTCATCTTTCAGAAATGGATATAAACAGTCAGTTGCAATTTATTTGCCATTCTTTAAAATTTGATGCCGATACTAAAAAAATCAATCTATCCTTTAATTGTACACTACTTGAAGAAGAAGCAATTATTAAAACAGATATTGAAAAATTTAATGGAATTCTTTCCAATCTCGTTAAAAATGCAATAAAATATACTGACGCAGGAAAGATAGAATTTGGGTATACCAAAAAAGGTTATGAAATTGAATTCTATGTGAAAGACACAGGAATAGGAATTCCAAAAGAAAAGCAGGAAAGCATATTTGAGCGTTTTATTAAGGCAGATATTACCGATAAAATGGCAAGACAAGGTGCAGGTTTAGGATTGGCTATTGCGAGAGCTTATGTAGATTTGCTTGGTGGTAGAATTTGGGTAGAAAGCAAAGAAGCTAAGGGTTCAACTTTCTTTTTCACCCTTCCCAGCAATTTCAATTCTAAGATGGAAACCAAAAAAACAGCAGCTTTTTTATCTGATATCAAAGAAAAACAGAATATCTCTGAAAATTTTGGCTTAAAAGTATTAATTGCTGATGACGATGAAGCATCTGAAATGTTAATTTCAATAGAACTGGAAAATTTTAGCAAGGAAATTCTTAAAGTTACAACAGGGTTAGATGCCATTGAAGTTTGCCGACAGCATCCCGATTTAGATTTAGTGCTAATGGACATTCAAATGCCCGAAATAAATGGATATAAAGCTACCAGAAAAATTCGGGAATTTAATAAAGATGTGATTATTATTGCCCAAACAGCTTTTGCGCTAACAGGTGACAAGGAGCTAGCAATTGAGGCAGGTTGTAATGATTATATTTCAAAACCCATCATGCAAGAAAAATTATTGGCATTAATACAAAAGTATTTCAAAAAATGATTAAATGTAAATAGACAATGAGGAGATGAATGCAAAATATATGCCTATAACATAGAAAATAAAAAATCACTGAATCCAATATTGTAGCTAAATTTACTCCTTAAAATCTATTTTATCCTGTAGCTGTATTTCAGGACAAGACATTTAAATTATAATCCCAGAAGTCCTTCTCAAAAAAAGTATATTTGCTCAGAATTTTACTTTAACCATTGTGCAAACACATTTTCAACATTTTTCTACTTCTATAGACGATTTTAAACTTCCAAATAAGTTTACCTTTCCATTTTATTATGAGCCGCATCCTTTATGTAAATTAGCTGCAAACGAAATTCAAAATTATTTAAAAAAGCAAATCGATTTTGAACATAATTTTGGGTTAGATACTTCTAAAAAAGGATTGATTATTGGAAAAATGTTTGGAGTTTTAGTGGTACAAAATCAGCAAAACGAAATCGGATATATTGCGGCTGTTTCAGGAAAATTGGCAGAAAAAAACATTCATAAAAAGTTTGTTCCGCCTGTTTATGATATGCTCACAAAAGATTCGTATTTCTTGCAAGAGGAATATCTTTTAAACAGCATTAATCTAGAATTAGAAAGATTAGAGAACACTACTGAATATCTTACATTATTAGCACAATACAAATCAGAAAAGAAAAAAGCAGCTATTGATATTCAAGAAAAAAAAGAAGCGTTGAAAGCGGCTAAAAAAGATCGAAATATAAGAAGAGAAAAAGCACAATCTGAATTATCATTAGAAGCTTATGCCTCTTTTGAAGCTGCTTTGAGTAAAGAAAGTTTAGAAGCTAAATATTTTTTTAATAATGTAAATCGTTATTGGGAACATACTTTAAAACCTCTCAAAGAAAATCTTACGGTTTTCACCAATCAAATAGCACTATTAAAAGAGCAACGTAAAACAAAATCCGTTGCATTGCAACAGTATTTATTTGAACAATATCAGTTTTTAAATTCAAAAAAAGAAGTTAAAAACTTAACCGATTTGTTTGCCGAAACTTCTGAGCAAAATATACCAGCAGGCTCTGGAGAATGTGCTGCTCCAAAATTATTGCAATATGCTTTTTTACACAATTTAAAACCTATGGCAATGGCTGAGTTTTGGTGGGGACAATCGCCAAATAAAGAAATACGAAAACACCAAGAATTTTATCCGTCTTGCCAAGGAAAGTGCAAACCAATTTTAACACATATGTTAAAAGGAATTGAGATGGATACGAATCCAATGTTACAAAATCCTGCAATTGGTAAAGAACTCGAAACTATTTTTGAAGATGAAAAATTGATTGTGGTTTACAAACCTGCAGAGTTTTTATCGGTTCCAGGAATTCACATTCAAGATTCTGTATTTACACGAATTAAGCAACAGGTAAAAAATATTTCAGGACCAATTATTGTACATCGATTGGACATGTCTACTTCTGGTTTATTGGTGTTAGCAAAGAACAAAAAAGCACACAAAGATTTGCAAAGGCAGTTTATTAATAAAACGGTGAAAAAGAGGTATACGGCATTATTAGATGGAATTGTAAATGATGATAACGGAACCATCAACTTACCTCTTAGAGTTGATTTAGATGATAGACCAAGACAATTGGTATGTTTTGAACACGGAAAACCAGCAGAAACAAAATGGGAAGTTATTGAGCGGAAAAACGGAAAAACGAAAATACATTTCTACCCTATTACTGGGCGAACACATCAATTAAGAGTTCACGCTTCTCATAGCTTAGGATTGAATATTCCAATAATTGGTGATGATTTATATGGAAAAAAATCTAATCGGTTGTATTTACACGCAGATACATTAGAATTTTCGCATCCTACCACTAAACAAAAAATGATATTTCATAAAAAAGCCGAATTTTAATAAATTTGGCTTTTTTATTTTAATTAGATTATCATTTTTCTTTTATTATTAATGAAAAACAAAAGAACGTTACTATTTCAATTTTCTAATAAAACCTGAACATAATTCTGCGTATATAAATACTGCAATCTTAATTTTCGAAGGTAAGCTAAAACCTCTTTTCTATAGGTATAATTAGGCTTAAGGCAATCTTCAAAATTGGAATTTGAAACTGTTAAAACTAAATACCAATGTCCATTTCGAGAGAACTCCAATTCTTCAAGTAAAGGATCGTGATCATTATCTTCCAAAATGGCATCTAAAAAAATAGGAATTAAATTTATTGTTTTTGTAGGAATTTCTACTTCATAATACGTTAAAAAAAGCTCTTCATTTTCAATAATAAAAGGAACATTCCACCCTACTTCTTCATCGTTTAATTGATACTTAATATTAATATAATTATAAAATTCATTTGCATCTTTTGGATCTTCAAAAATAAATGCATAGCTCTTAGGAAGTTTTCTTTTAAACTTTTTTGCAACCATTACTTTATCATCCTTAATTCTTGGAGCAATTCTTAATGGAATACATGAATAAAACATAAAAAGAGCGAAAATGATATAGAAATGTTTCATTATAATTATTCTTTTTTTAAGACTATCAATTTTTATACCAACCCATACTATTTTTGAAAAGCAAATATTATTTTCATTTTCAAATTTCACCTGAATATTTTATTAAAAAAGTTATCTTTAACATTGGTTTTAATAGAAAATATTCAACAAATATGAAAAAATTAATGCACTTTATAGCTACATTATTTCCAAATTCCAAAAATGGAGAAAATTCTAAAGCTGTAAAAATGTATTACAATATTCAAAGGGTAAAGGATTTTTTAAAAAATAAAAAAAAATTCACTAAGAAAAATTGGCCAATTGAAACGGGTAATTATAAGGTCATAAATACGAAAGGAGAAATAGCCGTTTGTGCGCTCACATCAACAAATTTACAGGATTCAATTTCTATAAATAAAAATGTTGCTATAATTGGAAACTTATTTACCCCTAATTTAGGTGTTGAAAAAATTATTATCAATGTTATTTCCAATCCTCATATTCGGTTCTTAGTTTTATGTGGAAAAGATTCACCAATTTTTCAAGCTGGACAAGCAATTCAAAGCCTTTTTAAATTCGGAATAAACAGCGAGAAACGGATTATAAATGCCACTGGATCATTTCCTGTTTTAAACAATATTTCAGTAGAAAAAATAAACCTTTTTTTAAAACAAGTAGAATTGATAGATTGTATTGATGAGAAAGAAATAGAATTCATTCATCAAAAAATAAATGAAATCGAATTGAAAAACGAAAAATTTGATAGTTCAGAATTACTCATTAACGAACCAGCCATTATAGAAAAAGAATCATTTTTAAAGCTAAAACCAACCGGAAAACGAATCCCTTTAGATTATGACAAAAATGGATTTTTTGTAATTTCTATCGATCGGAATAAGATGGTAATTATTGTAAAGCATTATTATAAAAACAATCAACCAGGACATTTGATTACTGGACGTTCTTCTGAAAAAATTTTACTTACAATTCTAGAACATAATTTAGTTTCTCAAATGAGTCATGCTGGCTACCTTGGAAATGAATTAGGCAAAGCAAAAACAGCTTTAAATTTAAATTTAAATTATGTGCAAGATCAACCGCTTAAAAGCTATAACGTAACCTCATAAATAATGTGTTTCCTAATGTTTTATAAGGATTGAATTCAAAAAAAGATTGTCCCGTAAAATTAAGCTCCCAATTTGTTGCTAATGAATAATTAAGACTTGGCATTGCAATTACAGATTGATTTTTGGTTCCATAAATTATATTTAAAGTACCCGATAAAATAGGAGTAAATTCTTTTGACAACTGCAATAACCCCGCATATTTATAAGGCATTAAATTTTTTGCAGATACATTCGCATATTGTAAACTTTCTAAATTATCAATTTCATTTGCATTACTATTATATAATAATGACCCGTTTACATACAACCCTTCTTTAAAACCATAATCAACGGATAAAGAAGCACTTACTATGTTTTTAGAGTTCTCATATTTTTTAAAAGGAACAAAATAAGAAACTTCACCCTTAAATCCTGTGTTTTTTAAATTGCCAGCCCAACCAACTCCAATTACCCAATCTTTTTGATAAATTCCAGTTAGCAACTGTACATCATATGACCACTTATTAAACTTATACATGGTTGCAAAAATATAATCCTCTTTATTTTTTCCTTTTTTTGCAGCAACTTCAATTTTACTAAAATCATTTACATAGTATTGCACTCGAATTGCATCACTTCCCGGGCGTTCTTCGTAATCAAAATCGAGAAAATTATACGTATTAAAAATATCATTGGGATTCCAAGTTACATTCATTCCCCAATTTATACGCTGTCTTCCCAAAGATATATCCCAATCTCCTTTTATATAATTCACCATAGCTCTGTCTATCATAGAATTAAAAACAATAGTATTATTTACCAAATTACAGGAAAGGTCTACGACTCCATTATCCTGACCAATTATAGTCGAAAATCCCGGAATATTGTTAATGCCATCTCCATAATATATTCGATTCCTTAACTCTAACCTTATTTTAATTTCTTCTGTTGGAGTGTATTTAAAATTGAGCCTGTTATGTAAAAAGGTAGTCCATTGTAACTCATCTAAGTTATCTATAAAGCTAAATTCATGTAGATTTTTAATATAACCAGTTAAAAATAATTTAGGCTCTTTTTCCTGAGCAGTTAACCCAAAACAATTCCACATAAAAATAAACAACACTATTTTTATATGTTTTCTCATAGCATCTAACTTGGTATTTGTTGCACATCAGAATCTATTTTTCCATCAACCAAAGTAATTACTCTTCTCGCCTTTTTTATAACTCTCATATCGTGCGTAGAGAATAAAAAAGTAATTTTTTCTTCTTTGTTCAGCTTTGCCATAATATCTAATAAATTGCCCGCAGACTTTGAATCTAAATTTGCAGTAGGCTCATCAGCTAAAATAATTTTAGGTTTAGATGCCAATGCCCTTGCAACCGCAACTCTTTGTTGTTGGCCTCCAGAAAGCTCTCCTGGCTTGCTATTTATTTTATCTTCTAAGCCTACTTCTTTCAGTAATTGCATTACTCGTTTTTCTCTTTCTTCTTTTGGAACATTTTGCAACTGTAACACAAAACCAACATTTTCTTTGGCAGTTAACACAGGAATAAGATTAAATGATTGAAAAACAAATCCAATATTATGAAGCCTAAAATCTATTAATTTATTTTCGGCCAGACTCGTAATTTCTACATCATCAATAATAACACTTCCTATTGTTGGTTCATCCAAACCTCCCATCATATTTAACAACGTAGATTTCCCTGAACCTGAAGGACCTACTAATGCAACAAACTCACCCTCTTCAATATGCACATGAACATTTTGAACCGCGTGAACCGGAACCGTTTTTGGGTTATAAACTTTACTCACATTATGTGCATCTATAATTGTTTTAGCCATCATTCTAAATTTTACGAATTGCTTCTGAAGGGTTTAATTGTAACGCTTTATAAGCTGGATAAATCGCCGCTAAAATTGCGGTAAAAAAACACATTACAGCTACAATAACATATTTTTCATAGTCTAAAGCAGGATAAATAACAGAACTAAATCCGTAAGACGCTAATCCTTCTGAAAACATTGAGATATTAATTCCGTGTTCGCCTAAAAAATTATTAGTTAACCAACCAACTAATAAACCAATTGGACAACCAATTAAAGTTAAATAAAGGGTTTCCAGCATAATCATAATAAATATTTTACGCTTGTTTAAGCCAATTGCCATTAACATACCAAGTTCTCTAACACGCTCTAAAACCGACATTAACATTGTATTTACTATTCCAAACGTTAATGCCAATAAAATAATTCCGGTAATAATGTAAGTGTACAAATTAAAGGATTCTATTACCATTCCAAGCTCTGGTGAAAGTTCTTTCCAGTCTTCCACTTTCCCATTAGGAACCAAATTTATGCTGTATGCTTTCACTACTTCCATTTGTTCTTCATTCTTCAATAAAATAGCAATTTCATTACTGTTTGAATTGTCTAATTCTAAAAGATCTTTTAAATAATTTTGTTTAACATATACATTTACTTCGTCCAATGAAATATTTTTAGATCTATATAAACCACCTACTCTAAACGCTCCAGAAACTATTTCATTTTCAATGTTGGTAAAGGTTAATACAACTTTACTTTTTAATTTAATCTTTAGTTTTTTAGCCAGTTTTTCACCTATTAATATTTCATTTTGTTTAGCAGATTTAAAATAAGCACCTTGCCTAACATGTTCGTTTAAACCAATTTGCTTTTCTTCTTCAACAGGATTAATTCCATAAATTTTTACACCACTCGCAGTTGTTGGAGAAGTTATCATTCCAGAAGAAATTATGCGTGAACTAACCGAGGCTATATCCTTATTTAACCTTAATTTTTGAAGAATTTGATCGGTATTTGGAATGCTGTATTTGGAATCGGTTTCTTCTTTAAATAATGGATGATGAATTTGAATATGAGACAACTGTTTAAAAACTGTATCATCAATATTATTTTTATACATTCCCCAAGAAAATGCAAGCATAAAAACCCCTGCCCACAACCCAATAATTATAGAACTAATAACAACGAAACTTCTTGTTTTATTACGCCATATATTTCGCCAAGCAATTTGTATAAGCATATTTATCTATTTATAGCTTCAATAGGTTTTAATTTCATTACCATTAAACAAGGATATAATGTTAGTATGGTAGATAGTATTAAAACAATTAATGTTTGAACGATAAAAATTTTTTCATCACTAGAAAAATAAATGATTGGTTCTATACCATAATTCTCATAAACCTCCTTAAGTTCACCTGAAAAATAAACCGGATATTTAGTAAACCATTTCACAATAATGATTCCACCTAAAATTCCAGCAATACAACCAATGAAAGAGATCATTAACGATTCTAACAATAATATAACCGCCAAAAGCCTCTTTTTCATACCTATGGCTATTAAAATTCCAAATTCTCTGGAGCGCTCAAAAGTCATCATTAACAAAGTTCCAAATAACCCGAATGAAATGATAAAGTATAGAACACCAATAATGATATAATGTCCTGTGCTATCTGCTGTTATAAATTGATCCATTTCTGGCATCATTTCTTTCCAGCTCATAATTTCATAGGTATCCATATCAAGTTCTTTTTGTAATGAAGATTGGAGCTTTTCAATACTAGCCGATTTATTCAACATTATTGAAATGGCTGTCAATCTGTTTTCAGCACCATGCATATATTGCGCTTGTTGAAGTGGCATATAAACAATATTGTTGTTCAATTCGGGAGAACCCAATTTTATGATACCCTTCACTTTAAATTTTCCAGCAGCGCTGCTTGCGTGAAAACCTTGCCCCAATAATACTAATGTATCATTAGCTTTCAATTTTAATTGAGATGCCAATCCTTCACCAATTACCACAGCATTATCATAAATAGTTTCTATATACGCTCCCTGAACAACTTTTTCATGTAAATTATTAACCTCTTTTTCCTTTTCAGGATCAATACCTAAAATTAAAACACCTTTCGTTTTATCTGAAAAAGATGCCAAGGCAAAAGTTTCCAATCGAGGCATTAAATGCCCAATGTTAGAATTTTCTAATAAACTCTTTGATAATTGTTTATTTTCTTCAAAAGTATTGTCAATCGATTGTTCATCCCAAAAACCTTTTTTATGAATTTGTATATAGCCTGATGAATAACTAACCACATTATGAATCATATTTTCATAAATACCATTCGTCATTGAACGTGTTGCAATGGCTAATAAAACCGCAAAGAATACCGATGCAGTTGTTATTAATGTTCTACGTTTGTTACGCCAAATATTTAGCCAGGCTAATTTTAAAAACATGTCATTCTAATTGCTTCATTTTCCTGGTATTGAAAAAATTATCATCTATTTCTTCATCAAAACGAATACTGTTATAAATAATCCAGGTACTATTTCCTTCTTTATTAATTGGAATCATTTCAATTTTTGAAGTTATTTTTCTTCCTCCCATTTCCTTAATTCCTTCAGAGTTCATAACATTCACCAATTTGCTATCTTCATCATAAAACTCCGCTTTTAATTGCAAAAACTCTAAAGCATCTATCCATACTATTACTTTTTCCCAAACAATTGCCGCAGAAGGAAGTGGTATCATTTCAATTTTATAACACTCTTTTCCAGATATGGTTTCTTTATTTAAAAGTGTATGAGTATAATCGCTAACCGATGAAGCCTCTTTTACCAAATCGTCATTGGTGAAATCGGTTCCCATCCAACTTTGAGACATCATTGATGGCGGTAGTTTAATCGTTCGTTCTATTGATGGAATCCAGTTCCAAACTTCCTTCATCCGTTTTAAAAAAACAGTTCCCTTTTCTTTTGCTGGTGAATTCACTAAAATCATTGAATAATCATCTCCTTTTGACCAGGCCGTCATATTCATTTCCCTACTCCAGGAAGGTCTTATAATTTTTATGGAAATATTAGCTTGTGACGTTTTCCCTTTCATATTTTCATCCGCTTTCTTTACTATTTCTTTCGCACTTAGTTTTGTTTGAGATTGAATATTTGAAAGAGGTATTAAAACAATTAAAACTACAAGGCAAATTTTAAGAATTTGAATTGCTTTCATCCGAAATTTTTTATAATTTTTATAATAGATAAAATGAATTTATCTTAAACACTCATAAACAACTAATTAGCAAATTTATTTCATAATATTAAATTTAACTCTTCTCATTTTCACTTGTAATGAGGAATATCATCATAAATTACTTTTCACTACATTAATAGGAGCCATTTATTACTTGCTCTTTTAATAAAAACTCAAAAATGCAGCCTAAATATTACATTTTAATAATTCAATTATGATTCTAGTTATAATAAATTATTTTACCAAACTCTTTATTAAAATTTCTATAATCAATGTTAACTAATGATTAATATCAACCATAAAAAATATGCAAATAATAAATTATTAAAAACATCCCAAAGCACCTATTTTCATTGAGTTTATAAAAAAAATTCATTTCAAAAAACTAAAAATGAGAATCATCATTTCAATACCTCCTTTAAGGTGGTAAATTTGAATATTAAAATGTTTAACTTAAAAAATCATATTATGTCATTAGTACAATTTAGAAAAAGACCTTGGGAAAATCTACTTTCTTCAGATTTGTTAGATTTTAATCCAAGCCATTTATTTAACGATAATTTATGGTTAAAAAGAATGGATGAACCTGCTTTAAACATTAAGGAAAAAAAAGATGAGTTTGAAATTGAATTAGCGGCTCCAGGATTTTCAAAAAAAGATTTCAAAGTTACTATTGATGAAGGATGTTTAAATATTTCTGCAAAAAAATCAGAAACTAAAGAAGAAAAAGATGAAAACTATACTCGCAAAGAATTTAGTTATAATTCTTTTGAAAGATCTTTAGAATTACCTGATAGTATTAAAGATGAAAAAGTTAAAGCTGTTTATGAAAATGGAATTCTTAAATTCAATCTTTCGAAAAAAGAAGAAACTAAAAAACATAAACCAAAAGTAATAGAAATCTCTTAATCATCTATTTAAGGTTAATGGGGTATCAAAAGAAATGAATTGAGGTTTTTGGTTGATTCATAATCTCAGAGAGATGGAGCATAGTGAATAGATATGAATCAAATTCGACTATTATTTCGAACAAACTGAAGGTTAAAAATAATTTCAATTATTTTCTTTGATACCCTTATTTTATTCTCAATAATTTAAGCCACTATCATTAGTTTAAAATCACTATACAAATTAAACAATAATCCAACTTCAAGATTTAACGAACTAATAAACAACACTTAACGCCCTCAATAACTACAACTCACAACTTCATAACTGTTAATCATACATTTTTTTCAAACCTTTGGTATGATATCAATCATTTATTTATTTGAGATTTATCATCTTTTAACTTGAATTCACCTTGTACATTTGATATCATAATAAAGAAGTTCTTTTTATTTATTAGATTCAAACAAATTTATATTATTGAGAAATAATATAGATAACTACGAAGGTTTTAGGTTGTTTATTATTTGAAAATAAGTTCAGTTTTATTTGATGAGAGAATAACATAAGAAATTATTGAAAATTTAAAAAAACTTACACTCTTCAAAAAAACAGGAAGCAAAAGCTTCCTGTTTTTATATATAGACTTTTTTAATAAACTACTTCCAATTCATTTGAAACTTCATCAACTCCTGGTGCAAAATAGGCAATTCGTCTTGCTTCATCTTTTTCTGCTTTTGAATGAACTTTCCCTTTTAATTTTACTTTATGTCCATCAACTTCAACTTTTATATTTTTAGCTTCAAGATCGGCCATACGTTCAAATGCTTTTGTTATTTTTTGTTTTATTTCAGACGGTTTAACTGCTTGCTTTAACTTAATATTATTTACAACACCTTTTACACCAATTAAATCTTCAACAACTTTTTTAGCAGCATCTTTTTGGTAGTTCCATTCAAGTTCTCCAGATAAATAAACCCAACCTTCTCTAACTTCAATTGTTAATTTATTATTAGGTACAGAAGGATTCCATTCATATGCGCTTACAACGGCTTTAGCAATTTCTTTATCTGTTTTTTTATACTCAATCCCATATAAAACTTCAATATCATCGGCTACAGCTTTTACTCCTTTTACATTTTTCACTGCTTTTTCTGCAGCTATTTTTTTAGAATAATTATCTACAACTCCTGATAAAGTAACAACTCCATTTTCAACAATAACACCAATTTGAGTTTCATCAATATTTGGTTGCCATGATAATTCATCAAGCACATTTTCTTTTATTATACTATCTGTTTTCATAATATTATGTTTTAGTATTATTTTCAATATCTTTTCCTGCTTTTGTAATTTATTTTAAAAAATTGCCCAACATTTGTTATTCAGTTTGATGATAAATATTCATCCATTAAAGCTTACTTTGGTGGTTCCAGCAACTTGAAAAACTGGTCTAATTTTGGGAGAATAATTATTTCTGTCCTTCTATTAATTGCCCGCCCTTCACTCGTATCATTTGTTTGTACAGGAATATATTCTGAACGTCCTCCAGCTGTCATACGTTGTGGCTGAACACCAAATTCTGTTTGCATTAATCGAACAATAGAAGTTGCTCTTTTCACACTTAAATCCCAATTATCTGCCATACATTCTGTTGAAATTGGCACAGTATCGGTATGTCCTTCAACTAAAATATCCAACTCTTTATGATCATTAATAATCTTGGCTATTTTCCCAATTACTTCTTTAGCTCTATCACTTATTTTAAAGCTACCAGATTTAAATAACATTTTATCGGAAATTGATACATACACAACTCCTTTTTTAACTTCAATGGTAATGTCTTCATCATCGAAATCATCTAACGATCTTTTTAAATTCATTACTAAAACCAAATTCAAGGAGTCTTTTCGCTGCATGGAAGTAGTTAAATCTTTGATGTATTTATTTTGTTCATTTAAAGCTTCCAAAGATTTTTTAATACTTTCGGCTCCAGATTTACTAACCACAGAAAGATCCGATAAACGATCTAATAAATTGGTATTCGTGATTTTAAAATAGTCGAGCTGACTTTCTAACTTACTAACTTTACTAGTTTCATTAGCCAAATTGGTTTCTAAAACCATTCTTTCATTTTGGCATAATTTTAAATCATTCACAAACCGATCTGATTGATTTTGAAGATCACTATATTTTTTTTGACTCACACAAGATGTAAATAATACCAATAGTATCACCACTAAAAATTTCAAACTTTTCATATCATCTTATTTTTAAATTATTCAAATCTATATTACTGATACAAAGTGAAGTAAATTATAGCAATACCCAAATGACAGTCATCAATTATACTTATGATTGTTGTTAAATGATGTAGTTCTTTTTTAATTATTTAATATTAAAAAGCCTATTATTCCTGCCATAAAAATGAAGCTATACCCAATTAAAACATATTTTTTTAGGTTTTTACTACCTATCCAAACGGTAATTCCAATTTTAACAATGGTATTAGACAACGTTGCAAATAGAATCGCATTTTGTGCTGTTAGAAGCTTAATAGAGGTTCCCCCAAATTTTGATACTGAAATCGCAATTGCATCAATATCTGTTAATGAGCTAATTACACTTGAAATATAAATTCCTTTATCTCCATATAAGTTACTTGCATAACTAACCAATATTAAAATACCAATATAAAAAACACCAAAAAAAACAGCACTTTTTATATCGAGAGGATCACCTAAAGACAACTTATCATTACTTGTTTTGATAGATTGATGTTTTTTGTAGAAAAATAAGGTAGTGCTAAAAGCCGTTAAAAAAATAATTGCCAAAGGCAACAGAAGTTTATTTAACATAACTTCATTAAAAATAAATACCAATAGCCCAACTCTTACAGCCATTGTAGTAGCCGACGCAAAAATTCCAACCGCATAATTATATGAGTATGAAGGATTTTCCACACTTTTTTTTGAAAAAATAAACGTAACTAAAGTACTGGAAACTATACCTCCAAGAATCCCTGTTAAGATTAAACCTTTATCTGAACCTATAAATTTTATTAATATATAACCAACAAAACCAATACCTGAAGTAAGTACAATTACCCATCCAATTTCTCTCGGATTGATGACATTAAAAGGTCCAAAATTTTGATCAGGTAAAAAAGGTAATATTAAAAGCGCTATTATTACAAACCTAACAAATGCATAGATTTCTTTTTGTGTTAACTGACTTATTAAAGTTCTTAATTTTAACTTTAATGATAAAATAACTATTGCCACAACAGTAAGTGCGAGACTAGCATTTATAAATCCTAAAAATGTTAAACCACCTAACAAAAAAGTAAAAATAGTTGCAAACTCTGTTGTACTTCCAATTTCACCATTATTTGAAGTAACCCAATAAGAAACTCCTACAATAATAACAACACTTACAAATCCTGCTATGAAAATCCAATAATTAAAACTAATACTCAAAAAAGCAGTTAAAAAACCCAACAACGCAACAAAAGTAAACGTACGAATTCCAGCAAAAACCTCATCTTTTTCAGTAAATTGAGAAAATTCGCGCTCTAAACCTAAAACAAACCCAATTCCTGTAGTAATGAGCATTCTTATCAGAAAATCTAACTCTGTAAGTTGAAAATTTTCAGTTTGTATGATAAAAAGATCATCCATTAAAGTTTCTTAAGTGATTACCTTATATAAAAATAATTCGCTACATATATTCAGACAAAAACCTAAAGAATTCTTTTTTGAGTTCATTATAAATACGCCTTTGTGTATCCATATGATTTCTGAATTCGATATGTTTTTTCACAACAGAAGTATCTAGAACATCTTCTCCTTTTTTACTATGTTCTGAAATGTTGATTTCGTGTAAATTAATATCATCCAGTAATTCATTAATGGCTTCTTCCTGAATTTTAAATTGATTCTGATAATGATCTAATTGAGCTAAAACTGTTTTGTTAGTCCAACGGTTAACTAATTCAACTAATCTATTTCTAAAAGATTTTATTTCATCTTCCCAAAAAAAGAGTTCGCGTCTCCATTGTTTGTGCTCAAAATGCAAGTCCGAATTAAAAATGAGTTCTTTTTCCATAATAAATGTTTTTTAAATTATTAATTTATTGTGTTCATAAAGTTTATCGTGTGAATCTATGGGCACGTATCTATTTCTTTTCCCTAATATTTGTTCAAGATCTTCCAGGTAAACAACTTCTTTTTCCAATAATTTTTTTCCTAAATTTTCTAGTTCTTCTTTATGAGTTTCCAATAATTTTTTTGTTCTACTATATGCTTGTGTTATTAAATCCTGAACTTCTTTATCAATTAACTTTGCCATATTTTCACTGTATGGTTTTCCTAAAAAGCGTTCATTCTCACCTGTAGAATCATAAAAACTCATTGGACCAATTTCTTCATCAAGGCCATAAAAGGCCACCATATTATAAGCTTGCTTTGTTACTTTCTCTAAATCATCAATTGCGCCAGAAGAAACTTCATTAAAAATTATTTCTTCAGCCGCTCGTCCGCCCAACGACGCACAAATTTGATCTATAAATTGGTTTTTTGTTATAATTTGATGTTCTTCTGGCAAATACCAAGCAGCACCTAAAGATTTTCCCCTTGGAATAATAGAAACCTTAACTAAGGAATCTACATTTTTTAAATACCAACTTACAACAGCGTGACCAGCTTCGTGGTAGGCCACAATTGTTTTTTCTTTAATGGAAATTATTTTCCCTTTGCGCTCTAAACCACCTACTACCCTATCTCTAGCTTCCATAAAATCAACTTGTTCTACAACTTCCTTTTTTTTACGGGCGGCAATTAAAGCGGCCTCATTACAAATATTCGCAATATCGGCTCCTGAAAATCCCGAACTTAAAGAGGCTAAAAGATCAACATCAACATCCTTTGCTTTTTTTATTGGTTGTAGGTGTACTTCAAATATTTCTTTACGCTCTTCTTTTGTAGGTAATTCTAAATAAATATGACGGTCGAACCTTCCAGGTCGCAATAAGGCTTTATCTAAAATATCGGCTCTGTTTGTTGCGGCTAAAACAATAACACCTGTATTTGTTCCAAAACCATCTAACTCGGTAAGTAACTGATTTAAGGTATTCTCTCTTTCATCATTTGATTGAAATGCATTCGCTTTACTTCTAGCTCTACCAACTGCATCAATTTCATCAATAAAAATAATACTTGGAGCTTTTTCTTTTGCCTGTTTAAAAAGGTCTCTAACCCTTGAAGCCCCCACACCTACAAACATTTCTACAAATTCTGATCCTGATAATGAAAAAAAAGGAACTTGGGCTTCACCTGCAACTGCTTTTGCTAATAACGTTTTACCAGTTCCTGTTGGCCCAACAAGCATAACACCTTTCGGAATTTTCGCACCTAATTTCGTGTAATCTCCTGGGTTTTTAAGAAAATCAACAATTTCCTCTACTTCTTTTTTTGCTTCTCTTAAGCCCGCTACATTTTTAAATGAAACTGTACTTTTTGTATCCTTATCAATTAATTTTGCAGTAGACTTACCAAAATTAAACATAGAACTTCCACCAACCCCACCTTTACTTATTCCTTTAAAAAGCAGCATCCAAAATAAAATTAACAATCCTACCGGAAGTACCCAAGTAATAATGCTCATCCAACTTGGGTTATTTTTATAGATAATTTCAACTTTATCAATAGCTGAAAATGATTGTTGTGCAAGTTCCATTTTATGCTCAAAACTATCTACAGAACCAATTTGAATGGCATAATGAGGTCCTGAGTTTGAAAAAAATGAATTTTTAGAAATTTGAGCATATTTTGGACCTTTAAGCCGATCTTCTTTGATGTAAATTTCAGCAATATCTTTATTTACAACAACAATTTTAGCAACATCACGCGTTTGTAGCATCGTTTTATCAAAATCCAACCAACTAATTGAATTTGTTTGTATACCTGGACAATTTAATATTGATAAAAAAATAAAAAAAAGGAAAATAATATAAAGCCAACTAAACTTAAAGCCTTTTGGCACTTTACTTTTATCCTTTTTTTTTAAGTCATTATCCATTTTATTCTCGCTTTAAATTAATTTAAAGCTTATTAAAGTTATTTGAATTTAAAAACCCTTAAAATGATATTACTCATACTAAAAAAATGAAGCTCTTTTTATGCATCAATTATATTTTAATAATATCGCTTGGCGTATTTACTAATATGGTTTTATCTCCTTTTAAAGCTATAGGTTGTTTCATAATTTACGGATTGTGTTTTATCAAAGTTATCCAATCTTTTGGTGAAAAATTATGATGCTCAAAATGAGATGTATATGCCGGATGTTCCTGATTTACCAAATCTTTAATTTCCATATGCAATCGATCTGCAATTTCAACTATTTGAGTACCTATTAAAGGTGTTTTTAAAATATCAATTTCAAGAATTGGTAAACCTTCTTCCTTTGCATAGGCTAATGCTTGCTTAGCTCTTATTGAATCTGAGCTATAAAATAAGGTGATTTGACGATTTGATGTTGCTATTTCTCCCATAATACAATTGATTAAAAATTGATTTCTTCATTCATATCTTAAAGCATCAATAGGATTTAGTTTCGCTGCTTTTCGAGCAGGAAAATAACCAAATGCAATGCCAACCAATGCTGCAAATCCGAACCCTATTAATATTGAATAACCAGCTGTAGGAATATAAAAATTAGTTAGTTTATAGATGATATGATTTC